>Ga0065711_1003232_pt1 | contig 29046 bp, 14 predicted proteins | sample Hoacrofraction12_FD_59098 | JGI IMG/M metagenome (GOLD analysis project Ga0065711, IMG submission 59098) | Hoatzin crop microbial communities from Cojedes, Venezuela - Epithelial fraction 12 v2 (version 2) | ecosystem: Host-associated > Birds > Digestive system > Esophagus > Crop | place... | reverse complement strand
CAACATAGAATCACAGAATCACAGAATAGTAGGGGTTGGAAGGGACCTCTGTGGGTCATCTAGTCCAACCCCCCTGCCGAAGCAGGGTCATCTACAGCAGGCCGCACAGGACCCCGTCCAGGCTGCATAGACATTGAACTAACAGAAAATACGTTGCTAAAATGGCATAAATTACTGATGTGAACACAACCTCAATTTCTACAGATAAAAATGTACATGAAGAATTTAACATTGGATCTGCAAACTCAAGCAGAAAAAGGAGGCCTACAGAGGATGGAAGCATGGACAGGTAGCTTGGGAGGAATACAGAGAAAATGTCCGAGTAGCCAGGGAGCAAGTCAGGGAAGCTAAAGTCCTGACAGAATTAAATCTGGCCAGGGATGTCAAAGGGAACAAGAAAGCCTTCTATAGGTATGTCAGTGATAGAAGGCAGACTACGGAAAATGTGGGCCCTCTCCAGAAGGAAGCTGGAGACCTGGTTACCGGAGACATGGAGAAAACTGAGGTCCTTAATGACTTTTTTGCCTCAGTCTTCAACAGCAAATGCTGTAGCTACACCACCCAAGTTGCAGAAGGCAAAGGCAGGGACTGGGAGAATGAAGAACCACACACTGTAGGAGAAGACCAGGTTCGAGACTGCTTAAGGAACCTGAAGGTGCACAGGTCCATGGGGCCTGATGAGATGCATCCGCGATCCTGAGGGAACTGGCAGATGAAGTTGCCAAACCACTGTCCATCATATTTGAGAGGTCATGGTGGTCTAGGGAGGTCCCCACCGACTGAAGAAGGGGCAACATCACCCCCATTTTTAAAAAGGGAGAAAAGGAGGACCCGGGGAACTACAGGACAGTCAGTCTCACCTCTGTGCCTGGCAAGATGATGGAGCAGATCCTCCTCAAAACTATGCTAAGGCACATGGATAACAAGGAGGTGATTGGGGACAGCCAACATGGCTTCACCAAAGGCAAATCGTGCCTGACTACCTTGGTATCCTTCTATGATGGGGTTACAGCATTGATGGACAAAGGATGGGCAATTGACATCATCTACCTGGACTTGTGCAAGGCATTTGACACTGTCCTGCATAATGTCCTTGTCTCTAAATTGGAAGGACATGGATTTGACAGATGGACCACTCGTTGGAGAAAGAACTAGCTTGATGGACACACTCAAAGAGTTGCAGTCAATGGCTCGACGTCCAGGTGAAGACCAGTGATGAGTGGTGTGCCTCAGGCATCGATACTGAGGCCAGTGCTGTTTAATATCTTTGTCAGCGACATGGACAATGGGACTGAGTGCACCCTCAGCAAGTTTGCCGAAGACACCAAGATGTGCGGTGTGGTTGACACGCTGGAGGGAAGGGATGCCATTCAGAGACAACTTGACAGGCTGGAGAGGTGGGCCTGTGTGAACCACATGAAGTTCAATAAGGTCAAGTGCAAGGTCCTGCATGTGGGACAGGGCAATCCCAAACACAAGTGCAGGCTGGGCTCCTCGAGAGCAGCCCTGAGGAGAAGGACTTGGGGGTACTGGTGGATGAGAAGATCAATATGAGCCAGCAATGTGCACTTGCAGCCCAGAAGGCCAACCGTATCCTGGGCTGCATCAAAAGCAGCGTGGCCAGCAGGTCGAGGGAGGTGATTCTGCCCCTTTACTTCACTCTCGTGAGACCCTGCCTGGAGTACTGCGTCCAGCTCTGGAGCCCCCAACATAGGAAGGACATGGATGTGTTGGTGCAGGTCCAGAGGAGGGCCACGAAAAAGTGATCAGAGGGTTGGAGTACCTCTCCTACGAGGACAGGCTGAGAGAGTTGGGGCTGTTCACTCTGGAGAAGAGAAGGCTCCAGGGTGACCTTATAGCAGCCTGCCAGTACCTGAAGGGACCTACAGGAAGGATGGGCCGAAGAGGGACTTTTTAGAAGGGCATGTAGCCGCAGGACAAGGGGTGATGGCTTTAAACTAAAAGAGGGCAGATTTAGACTGGATATTAGGAAGAAATTCTTCACCATGAGGGTGGTGAAACACTGGAACAGGTTGCCTAGAGAAGCTGCGGATGCCCCTCCCTGGAAGTGTTCACAGCCAGGCTGGATGGAGCTCTGAGCAACCTAGTCTAGTGGAAGATGTCCCTGCTCATGGCAGGGGGGTTGGAACTAGATGATCTTCAAGGTCCCTTCCAACCCTTACCATTCTATAAATCTATGATTCTATGACAGTGGAAACTTATTGTCTTTTATCTTACTCATTAAGATTTGCTTCACGTATTTTAGTCTTATGCAGTTTTTTGTGCTGTAACAAAGTACAAAGGGCTCTTTCAAAATGTGGATGTTTTGCTTATGCCTTTTTGATGGGAATAAAGCTCAAATGTGTAATAGTATGATTAGTGAGAGGTATTAGGCAGTTCATAAAGAATTAGATCTACCTGACAACTGGCACTTTTTAAATATTATTTTTTAATTATGGAGTTTGACAGATCTTATGAGCTGTAACTAAGACTAGGAGGGCCTCTCCAGGATTTGCCACTTGACATCATAAGAAAGCTGCTGTTATATATATGTGTCTGATTATCTTTGTAACCCACTCCTGTTGCATAAAATTAATAGGGTTAGAAACTACACTTAGAAACATCCACTGGTAAATCCTGTACATACAGGTCATAAATTACAGAACACTTCACGTTAAAAGGGACCTCTAAAGGTCATCTGGTCTAAACATGCATCCCTCACCATCAGTCTCTTGGTTTGTATCCTCTCTTTAACTTCTAATTTAAAGAAAGCTGTCAATGAGTGCAGTATGTTCCACAGGGTTTGCATCCAAACAGCCTTTTATGTATGTAAAATTGGGAGTCCTCTACCCTAGATGAGTCATGTACCTAATGTAAGAGTCCTAGTCCTAGTTATATCTTGAGAGGTGCTGAGCTTTGAGGACCCATTTAAAGCTGCTATGTTCAGAAATTTCAACGTAAAACTTCAGACAAAAGAAAAATCCTTGATGGCATTTTTGGCCCATCTTTGATTTTGATGATTTATATATTACTCCTATTTTGGCAAGTGTTCTGAGCACTAATGGAAAGATTGGGAATAACATGTAAATTTCAAATACCAGGGGACAGGTTCGGAATAGATGCTTTGCTTATGGTCCCTGAACAATTGCCAAAGATAATATGTTATGGGTATTTCAAGCCAAAAAGAAAGAAGACGGTGGGAAGTGACATGCACAGAGGAAATTAGTGTGAGAGATGATTTTTGCCTGAGTGTTCATTGCAGGAATGCCTTTAGTCCCTGAACTCTGGGCACAGCATGAACAAGTACAGAAAAGAACTTGTTAAAAAACATTTCAGCAGAATTGTTGATTTCATGGAAAAACACCAACATGCTTATAAATAAGAAGAGCTGGGAATTTAACTTTCAGGCATCTTGCCTCACAGTACTTGTAATATACAAAGCCAGATAATATTTTAGGAAAGAATCAAACGTGTTACTTTGTTCTTATAGTAATTAAAAAAAAAAAAGTCAGGAAGATTTCTAGCCTCATGTATGTGTGACTGGCTGGTTTTCTTTAGATATCTGTTGTACATTACATGATGCTTTGCATTTCCTTTGTATGAAATAAATTGCAGCCAATTCTTGCCACCTTCCTATATGAATGAATTAAAAACATTGTTAGAGTAGATGATCCATGAACCGCTAAAGTGGTAACAGCCATAACATCTACATCAGCTGGGGTACTTACCTATATTTAAGGGCGAATCAGTTCAGACTGAAAGAAAGTAAACGTATATATAGTCTTTACAGCAGAAAACTAGAGCAGAATACTGTGCGCATAAGGAAAAAAACCATATTTTACATGTAATTCCACTGCACATGTCTATCAGTGGCCCTATTTTTATTCCAGTAAGTTTGTAGTATATGTACTAAAGCAATGAACAGTTATTTTTTAGTGAAAAATGAATTTGTTTTCATTTGAAAGTACAAATAAACCCGATTCAAGAAAGTTTGGAGTTGTTTGGGAGACTACTACATAATTTAGTGTTGTCAGCAAAAGCCCCAGCATTGATGATGACAGATTTTGGAACAGGTTTCTATCCTCTCAATCCATAAACTGCAAAATAACCATTGAAGGAAGTATCAGAATATTGTTTTTAGTAGCAGCTGGACCAAAGGAAAGGTTTTTTTAAGGTTTTAAATTTCCATGTTTTCAGATTTGGTGCTTTTTTTTCCCCCTATTTTATCACCCGGAATTAGGGGGGACCAAAACCTGGAGGTTCTGGCAACCCTAAATCCTGAAGTTTTTCGTCGAAATACCTCCTCCTGGCTACTTTAGCAGCAATGACACAGGCAAGAATACGTTTCTTCAGTGAGGAGTATATGTTTTTCAGTGGAGAGAGAGTCAGATGCATAGCTGGCTTCTGGGCTTTGAGAAGACCTGCTGAAAACCGAAGCATACTTATGATTCTTTGAATGCCTTGAAAGCTTCTTCCACCCATGTGCTGCCAAAACACATGCCAAAACACAAAATTATAAAAATTATAAATTATAAAATTATAAATTATAAACCAAACAACCCTCCAATCAAACCCAATCTACCAGTTTAATTACCAATTTAAACACGACATTTAGGCCCCAAACCTAACGCATTTGCCCGAAAGTGTTTTTACTAGAATATTTTCAAGCAACCCCACTCTGAATCAACAAGATGGTAACGTCAAGAAAATTGTCAGAAAAAGCAAAGTGTATCCATGGGTAAAGATAGATATCCTTTCTCCAAAGACATCCATAATACCTAAGCTTTTATATGTCTTTTTCTTACTACTGATTTTTAAAAGTCTTTGGAGGCCATTTTTCAAAATATAAGTGTAATTGTATCAGTAAAGTTCATAGAATCAGAGCATATATTTGTTCTTTGGTTGTATTTGGTGTTTTTGGCCAAAATAATAAGAGATTGTTGACAATAAAAACATCCTCATCAAAGCCTCGGAATATATATAAACACTAGGTCTTACTGATAGTTCTAGATCCTTTATTAAGGAATGGAAATTAAATTATGTATCCTGAAAACTATTGAAGAAAAATACACTGTATTATTTGAGTTTTCTGAATCAGATTTTCTACATTAGATTTCTAACATTAAAATTTCACTAGTTAGTCACTAGGGTGACTAATAATAGAAACTCTTGTCTGTCTTCAGCCTTTTATCTTACAGCCTGTCCCTCTCACAAATATTGGTATGAAGAATACTCACTAATTGAAAGAATTGTGCAACTATTCTAAATTAAACTTTAAGTAAATGTGTCCTTTTTATAGTTTATTTTCAATACATCATTCATGTGATGTTTCTAATTATTGAACTAATGTTTTTCAAAATCATTTTAAAGACACAGAAGATGCTGGAAGCATTTTAACAAAATATTTTCTCATAGTAACAGACATGAATATGTGAAACCTGCAAGTTTCTGTTAATTCTATTTCATCAACTTACCTTTTATAGTACCTTTAAAAAATACTTCATTTGAAGCTTTAGTGACATTATTCTGTTAAAATTGTGATCCTATTAAAATTCATTAATTTTTTCTGTCCTTCATGTCATAATGTGATTTAATGAGCTTCCAACATTAACCAGAGGGTTTGTTTTAACACTAATGTCAACTTTTACTTTGAAAAGTTTAATTGTTTTGTGCAGGGAAAATAATCCTCAATTGGAGAGAAAGCAGTAGTGCAATGCCATGAAGACCTGGATTTTCATTTAAATAAATTAACTGTGCCTACACATTCAGCCAAAAGTGAACACTCGGTGGAATTAACGTGTCTGTTCTTATATTCGATCTACTTACTTGGAGTTTAGGGCTGAACGTATTTTCATTGGACTTTTGATCTGAAGTCAGGAAGTACTGAAAATATTTTTAATGCCAGATATCATGGCCAGTCTATGGGAAGCACTTGACAAAATCGGTGTATCTCTTTTCTGGAGTTCAGTGCCTTTACTTATATCAAATTGAATATATCTTCTATATAAAAGGTAATATGAAAAGTCTGTATCAATATTAATCTGATGGAAGTATACAGACTAAGGGAAGCTTCCCAGGCTTAGTAAAACAGCTTTGATCCCAAGTAACTCTGTGGCGCAGACTGGTTGTTGTAAACAGTATTTTACTTTTTTTTTAATTTTCAGGTGACAGACATTAGTGAACAACATGTCACAATATCAGGAGTAACTTATTGTGAATAAAAAAGTTATAGCAAAATACCACCCAAGAATACATAAACAACTTGCTCTTCATTTGATCATATAAAAGGCCCTGATGTACGTGAATATTTTGTATAGTATGGCTAAGTGAAGCACAGAGATAAAATGATTATCTTCTCTAGTGATAATTACATTGTTCTTCATCTTTAAGAGAAATACATTTTACTTTGCTTTATTATTACACAAATCCAATACGATATTTTGAAAACTGGCAGTGCAGAGCAGCCCATATTTAGGCAACGAACCCCGTCTGAAGGCAGATTTTCTAAATATCTGTTTATGATATTATACCATATTTATAAGACCAATTGCCATATGTTGAAATAGTGAGTTGCTTGACAGTGGAAGAGGCTGGTTATGAAGCAGCTCTGGAGGCCATATGACTGTACATTTGGCCTCAGGGTGTATACATGTTGCTGGACAAAAGACACTTAAGCTGTGTACAACTGAAATTGTGTAGAAACTGGAGGAAGTATGAGTGAGCAATACAGCTCAGCACATTGCTAAGAATCAACTAATTAGTACTGCCTTGAGATGGAACTACTTTGTGTGGCCACTAACTATCATGCTAACACCGTTTCACTGTGACCCACAGTTGTACCCACCCCCTTGACTTCCCCAGGTAAATATACCAGTTCACCAGGTAATCTTTAACATAACACTATATTGTGCAGTACAGACAAAAAAATCCACAAGTGTGATGGGAAGAAAAAAACCCTATAAACTATTATTTATAGCTAAAAGAGAATTAAAGAGTTAATTAAAGGTCGTGGGATTAGGGAAGACAAATATTTCTTTTTCAGGGAAAAAAATTACTAGCATAAGGTACCTCATGCCAGCGAAGTCTCAGCAGTGGGGCAGTTCAGGAGAGTGAATTTCTTTAGAAGATACAAAGCACAAGTTACCATAATAAATGCTTTGTTTCATTAAAAAGAAGTGAAAAAATTGAGATATATTTGAGATAAAGAAGTAAATCTGTGCTGAGTTGACACTAAAATCCCTCCAATAATCACATAAGAGAACTAGACCTATGCAGTAATTGAAGAGAAAGGATGTCCATTTAATAATAAAAGGTGGGAATTAGTAGCTGTATGAACTCATGTAACTGATGCACAATGTTCCCATCCTTTGGCCAGGTTCCAGGCCTGGCTACGTTCACCAGTGTCGAACAGGGAAGCGGTGTCCAGACAAGCTGTACCACCCAGACCTGAATGTTTTTGTAGTACCAGTAACATGCCTTGCTTGAGCTAAAACGTCCTGCATTGATGCAGTCCTGGGTGCAGGTGCCCAGGTGCTGGCAAGGGTGGACAGTAAGGGCCTCTGTGAGGAGCGGCCGAGGCTGTCCCAGGCCAGACACAGAGTCAGCCAGCGCCAGCCGACCCACCGCCGGGCACAGCTGAGCCCAGCAGCCACCACGTTGGGGCCTATGGGAAAACAGCTTTAAGGAAGGGCGAAACACTGGACAGCAGTTGGGGTCTTGCAGCCAGACAACGTCAACCAACCACAGACATATTACTCATAAAAGCAGAGGGTATTAATGTCCTAATTTGTTATTCAAAATTTACTGAATAGATAGGATCCCAAAAATCTGTACCCAATTCTGTACAAAAGAAGTTTATATTAAAACAATAGACTAAAATTACTGTCATTCACAGTAAAGTCTCTTCAAGTTTTTAGTCCTTCCGGTTTTCTATGGTATGTAAAGTCTTTGTTTGTTTGTTTATTTGTTGTTAATTGATGTGTCCTCCCTCCACACTAGAGCAATTTCTTTCTTTCTTTCTGTCTTTTTTCTTGATGCTTTTGTAATCACCATAATCTTAAAAAAAAAGAAAAAAATATCAAAATCAGAAATCATGCAAATTATTGCCAAACTCCGTTTGTCCTGTGATGTCGAAGTATGTAAGCAAGGACAATTTTTTATGTCATTTATATGGTATGTGCTATGTGTTTTCAAGTTTGTGTCTTTCCATAGACAAAAAGTCCCTTTTGGCGTTTTTCTGCCATCATAACACTCCTGGTGAAATTTCCAACTCTTTGAAGTATCTCCCTAACAGTCTCAATCTGTCTTGTATTAACAGTGTTTCAAAATTTATGGTTAGTACTGTTTTCTAGTTTTCATAAGGAGCTCTCAGGTAAATCTTAATGACAGCATATAGCTGCATAAGCAATAGAAAAGAATTTTTTGTGGACTACACTCCTAAACCATAGCTAACTGTTTAGATCTTATATCAACATATGTTATTTGACCAGTTATATTTTAAGTTGAAACCCTATAAGCAAAGCCTGTTTTAAAAAAATTCATTCCTGTCAGCTACTCTATTAACAGAGCTGGACAATTAACAGGTTAGATAATTTACATTTATTCTACTAAATAAAAATACAGAAGATGTATGTTTTGACGCACTCAAAACTGTAGAAACATGGCGAGGTCAACAAACTTGACTTTTGTCATAGTTATTCCTTCAGGGATAGTCTTCATTCACCTTTTTAGATACCAATAACAATTCAAATGACAACAGCCCTTTAAAGAGTTTGCCTTTGTTAAAGCCTAGTTGTACTGTTTTGATCCATGTATAACTCAGTAATTAAATCCTTCCACGATGTGGCTCAATGAGAAGTGAATGTCTCCTGGATAGCTTTGTGGTACCTCTATATTATGTAGCTTCATGGGAGGAGAAACTGAGCTGCAGAAAGACTGATTTGACCAGGACTTCAGCAGAACTGAAGAAATCTGACTGTTTATCCCTAGAATTAATTCATTCACGTTTTCCCTGCCATCTGTACTCAAAGAGATCCTTTCACTTATTGTATACAAATATCTCTCATGCAATCATTTCAGCTTTGCTCTCCTACTGCTTACTCTGTACTTCCATTTGTTGGGAGGATGTAAATATTACAATCCTATTTTTGCTTTAAAACCTAATAATATTCTTTCACATTCATTGAAAGTTTAAAAAATCTGTGTTCTTCTGTTCGTTTAAATTCTGTGTTTTCCCCAGTCCTCCATACATTTCTGTGGAGGCAGATCTTTGCAGAAATTAATCCATTTAAGAGGGGGACAAAGTCTCTGGATATTGTACTTTTTCAGTACTCAGGACATTGACTGTGCCAACATCTTTACGATTGGTTTAATTTGTTTTCTTGCTTGCTTATTTGGTCATTTGCTTTTTAAAAGTTTTAAATACATGCTCTTGAACCTGGGAATTCGGGTCAGCTTTATGAATTTTTTTACCTTTAAGAGGAGCTTGACACAAATACTTCTTTATGTGGGATTTTATAACATTCTTAAAAGACCTAGGGAAGAAAAAGGAGTAGGAGAAGACCATGAAGATGCGAGTCTGAAATGTGATAAAGAGGTAAGTCGGAGAACAAATAAAGTATTCCTGAATACTCCTTTCTGCCACAGATTGTCTGTTTCCCATTTGCAAATGTGAAACAGTTTACAAGTTTAAAAGCTCCCAATATTTGAAAAAAGTAAAGGTAAGAGACAATTCTTGATTCTTCAGAAGGACATGGTGATAAACAACCACAAGTTCAGGTAGCACAACTGGTGTTTGAATTTGATTGCCTAGTTTATCATATTTTCATTATTTCAAACTGATTTAGTTAATGGTCACTATTAAATTAAAAAATCCATTCTTTGAAGCACGAATGTGGTTGTTTTGAAATTGTTTTCTTGTAACTCTAAAGTAGTGCTTGTTTAAATACTTAAATGATAATATAGTTTTAGAAATATAGACTAATGTGAAATAAAGTTTCTCCACAACCGTGATTAATGTCATTGATAATGAAACATTTTAAATCCGGTTCTTGATGTTTATTCTGTCTACTGAAAAATTTATTGATTTTCTGTTTAGTTGGCTTGGGAAGGGAAGGGAAGGGAAGGGAAGGGAAGGGAAGCTGTGTTAAAATGGTATTAACCAGGTTCTAAACAGGGCCTTTTAATACAGTGTGTGACTTTGCAAAATCTGCATGGTATCCCAGTACACTAAAGTGCATGTAGGCTCATAGAGAAAAATTTGAACTGGAAGAATCTTGAAGGAGGAGAGAAATTAATGTTCCCAGTGATAGGTGCAGTTACCTTTTAACATGTAGAGGGTGTGTTTCTACCCCTACTATTCTGTCACATTCTTCCAAGAATAACATTTTGCCACCATTCTTGGATTTCCAGTATTGCAATCTAAAACAACTGCTGTAATTTTTGTTGTGGATATTCTTTTTCTCACAGGGAAAACTACAGAGAAACCAATTGGCAGCAGTCAGGAGAATATATCTTGTCTCTGGTGAATTAAGAAAAATCTCTGTTGTGTACCTCAACTTCATCACCCTTTACTGATATAACATTTCCTGTACTCAGATAAGAACACTTTTTTTGCACAGAAGAATCAAGCTCAACATTCTCTTTTCTGTTGGCTGCTGACATACAACAATCTACGATAAATGATCAAAAGAATAAAAGGAACACAGATCTCAGCTGCCAAGGAGTTCATTCCATTTTTATAGCAGCTTTAAAGAAGTGAGTGGTATGCGGGCTAACTGCTATGTTTGTTCTGATATAACCATGAGAGTCTGACATGTGATTCTTCACTCCATACGTAGCAGCGTTACTGAGTTTTGTCTGCTTTTCCCAGTGTGAAAACCTATGTGCTTGAATGAGATAAAGTGTTTTTTTTATTTTTTTTTTACTTGTAAAGAATTTCACAGAATGCTTCAAGTGGTTTACTAATAAAGTCATAATCTGTGAGGTTTTATTTCACAAATTTCTATTAAAAATACATTAATCATGATCTAAATAATGTAATCTACGTCTGTTATTTAGTAAAGATATTTGCACTCCCTCATTTATCAACTAAACTCACAATCTGAGGATTTTTCCTTATGCTATCTGGGTAAAAGTAACATAATTTTATAATATAACAAAAATCATGATCTTATTAAGAATAAACTTATTACTGTGCTGGTCCTAGCTGACCCCACAAGTCTTATCCACTATTAAACACTGTCAAATATTCAGTTCATTATTATATTTCCAAAGGAAGAATTGTTATTCAACTAATCAGTGCACTTTTAAAAACAAAAAGCAAACAAAAACCCCTATTACGAAGACAAAAAATGTAGTGATGATTTTATTCTCTTCAGTGGCACAAACAAACAGCTTTAAGGTACACCCATGGGTGCTGAATGCCCACTGTTTAAGATCTGTGTTGAACATTGTATGGTCTTGATAGGCCTCCGAAGGTGCTCATGGACTCTTCGTCCTCAAGCTTGATATGATATCTTGCATGTACAAATCCAACAAAGTGTTTTATCCTTTGACAACTAATACAGAATTCATTTGGTGATGTTTTTTTGCTTACTGATGACCTTTCTAGGCATTTATTTATTTTATTTTCCCCTCTTGTGGTAACTTTATAACTTTTAGGGACAATAGGGGAAATAATGTACAGATGTTAACTATTGCTTTTACAGAAGGAGATCATGTTAGTATAAAAAAAAAAAAAAATGACCCTCCTGAATTTTGCTCTCCAGCCATGTCCATAGTCACTAGTTGGCCATGACTCTATTATTCTTACAGAGGTTCCTTGTTTCTGTAATTTTAGATTTGTTATTGCTTTACTTTTTCTGTTGAAACATCTTTCAAAAAATTTTACAGTATTCATTCATTAATCTTCGGCCTCTCTTTGGGGAAGTTTTCTGTTGGTGTTGGCTTTACATAGGCCTTTATAAAATTTTCCTCAACTGTTTTAAGTATCTTCATTACTCACATCCCAGTTGACTGCCATTTCATTGCAGTGCCTTTTCCTACACGCAGAAAGTTATTCAGTCTTTCAACACCTGACATATGGCACGAGCACCTGTGAGAGATCAAGGTTTAAACAGTGATGCACTGTTAATTATTACAGAAAATAGGCTTTCCAGTTCATAAATTCCCATAATAGTTTCATATTTTTCAAGAGGCAGTTCTCATTCTTCGGCTTATTTAGAAACTGGTTGATGAGTTTGCTGCACTATAGGACATAGAACTGCTTCTGGGACCATCCTGGGACCAGGTTGTTGTAGAGCTGGCTAGGCTGCCTTATATCATCATGAATGTTTTTTATTTCAGGTCATATTTGTAGCTAAGGTATTTTTACATGGCTTTATATGGGCATATAAGGCCCTATACAAATTCCACTGTTGAACTAGCATCCAGTTTCAAGTGTAGATCCAATGTATTACATATAAAATATTCCTCTGACATTTTTTTTTACCTCCCACTACGGTACGAGAACTAAATCCATGTAGTCATCAAATAACACAATTGATGAGTTCTTCCATAAGACTGTAGCAGATAAAATTATCTTTCTTCATAGTTTTAGATGGACCTACAGAAGTCCACACATCCATAAACACAATACTGGCTTTTTCTTTTTTTTTTTCTTCTTTTCAGGAAACTCACTCAGTTTGCTAATGAAGATGACTGGAAAGGGATATGTCAAGCTAAAAGAAAACATTGCCCACTCATTAAGCACCTTGTCTCTAAGATTAGACACTTTATTTCCCTGTTGTATTGTGTGGTATTGTATTCACAATTAAATAGGAAGGAGCTGAAGAAGTCATGTACTTTCCAGGAAATATCTATTGTTAGATGATAGAAAAGGTCTGTTTTCATGTTCTTACATTCTTTTGGAAGTCCCTTTTTTTGATTTATTTTAAATTTGGGTGTCTAAATTATAACTTGAGTAGAAAGCATGTTTATGTTTTCTTTTTAGGTTGAGTACTGGCCACCTTTTACAACACTGCAAGATTAAGGGAACTGACCAGACATCTGGTAAAGAGTTTACTGGTTGCAAGACTCTATTGTAAATAAGTAAATAACCATCTGAGTAACATACACAAACATATACCAACAAAAAACAACCAACAAACAAAAAAAAACACTGGAAGTATTTCTTTGCTTAGGACTGAAGAATTAAAAAAACATGATTTCTAACACAGAGGTATAGAGCTGAACTCTGTGGATTATATACGAATATATCATTACTGTGAAAAGCTAAAACACGCTCTGATGAAATTGACTGTTAGGTGTTGCAACCTAACGAGGAGCAGTTGGACAAAGGTGGATATTTTTTCTTATGTATGTATAGCAGCTCACTCTAAAATTACACTGAGCTGACAGACTTTAAAGAAAAGTAATATTTAATCTAAGAAACAGAGACAGGCACAGTAGAGAGAACTGTACTAAGTGTGATTTTCTTTCACAATGTAGCATTAACAAGCAGTAATGTAACTGCAAATGCTGTTTACAAAGATGTGCATGCTACTATAACAAGAAAACATCTCCTAAAATATTTCTTATAGTGGAAATATTTATATTTATTTACATTATTTTTCAATGACAACATTGATTAAATTAAATCAACAGATGAGGCAGTTATTAAACTCTCGTCCAGAAACAGTGCCTTGGGAGTACACAAGCAGCTTCTTTAAATGACACGGTTTCTCTACTTATCACACTAATTGCTTCCTATTTTGGCTGGCTGTCATAGACCTGTCTCCCAAATTATGTAGTAGTGAAAGATTACTGTATTAGCAAGTCACTGTATATGTGTAATAGCAGTCCCTCTTTTTTTTTTTTTTTCCTTTTTAAAACTGTGTGAAATTGTGGGTCAGGAAAAGTTTAAGGACTCTTTGAAGTGCCACTGAAAATTAAAATGATCTGATTTTCCAGAGCTTGGCTGACTGCAAGTTCTATGTGTATTCTGCTCCCTGATGTAGATTTTTCCTGTTTATATCCATTCCAGTTGTAAATAAACAATATATTATACTATTATTTTTAATGGAAGCTATTACGGCTGTGGAATTTATGGGAAATTAAATGTATAACTTCAACTGTATGGATAAAACTAGCAAATCATCTTCTTCCCTTAAAAAGCAGTTACAAATCATTACCAATCTACAGCAAGTTAAAGAGCTCCTAAAGAACAACGTTGATTTATGCTGGTTGTAAAAGGCAAAAAACGTTTCATTTTAGAATTTTATAGGTGGTTATTATGGATCATTGTTGGTAGTATGAAATCAAGTCTTTTATTTTAAGCCTCTGAGACAACTTCTTCATAATCTGCAACCTAGATTTATTTACACTGGACCCCTCCTAACAGCTGCTAACACCATCCTCAACACCATGCAAATTGGGCTAATTTCTAAAAGAGTTATTTCTGAAACTAGTCCTAGCACAAAAAAATAGCTAAGTCCCTTCTCAGAGGCCTTTCCTAAAATTTTGTTTATTCTTTGTAATAAATCTCCCATAATTGCAAAAATATTATTTTAAAAAAGAGAAATCATTTGTTCCTAACTTGACAGTGTCAGATATAAAACTGAGGTATAGAAACCTTATTTCAGATATATACTTAGATAAATTTTCAGAATGTGACTTTTGCTGATTATTTATCCCTGTTATAGATAACTAAGCCTGCCACAATCTTTTCTGAACCACCTCAGTTGTGTCCAGATTGAAAAAAAACAAAACCCAAACATTAATATAGATATATCGGTCTAAGATCTAGGCAAAGGTAGCTTGTAAGTGGTCCAGCCCAAACCCAGGCCACAGGCTTGTAAGTGGTCCAGCCTAAATCCAGGCCACAAGACTAGCATCTTCTCTGTTTCATTTCAAAATCTGCATTAACTCTTTGTGGCTACACCTATTTGACTCTGTAGGACATTACAAGCAAGGACAAGTGTTCTCAAAACTGGTTAAGAGATACTAGCTAGCTGAACCAGCCTTACTACACAGACACTTCAGGTGAGTGGTAAAAACAAACAAAAAAACAAACAAAAAATCAAAAAAGCACACCAATTTAATGGGATCTTTTGCATAAAGTTGATGCTCACGCACAGAATAGAATCTTTTAAACAGGGTGATGGGTCACTGTCCATGAGTCCAAGAGCACTTGCAAAGTTTTCTCAAGCTGGATGGGATGAGAGTTCCTGAATTTCTGTTCTGCTAAATTCACATATTCAGTTGGCCAGTGGTCCCACTCACCCGCATGCACAATACCTCCTACAGACTGCCTTAAACTACATACAAAAGATCTATGCGATCATTCCAGAGCCCACAGGAACAGTTTCTAATGACTATTTACAAGCACTTCATCTGTGTACATTTTGGCCAATCCTATAGCAGTAACCACCTGGGAGAGCCTCTGAGATGGCCAGGCTCTCTACTCTTGCCATACTCTTCATTTCCAGTTCAAGCAACAGGAAGACTATACTGTGCAGTCTCAGCCCAAGGAGAGTCTCTAAATACTGCATTAGAAACCAGATTTTTAGACCACAACTGCAAGAACAAGAAAAGCAATAGAGTACAGGCTTCAGCCTAAATACGCTGAGTTATCTCACCTGAATGAAAAATTAATCTGTTTGATAAACAATTAGTCAGATACATAATTAATGTAAACATAAACTGAGAAACACAAATCTCTTTCCCGTGTTTTGTCTTTTGTTTTCCTCTGCATACCTTGTTTCTGTTATTCATTCCGTAACAATAATGGAAAATGAATTTGGTGTCAGCATGTGTTTGAATGAGAAAATCTTTATTGTCTTGTCCTAAATAAGCTTATTAAGGCACCAAATGAAGCTGGCTTTCTCCCTCCTTTTTGGTGAATAGATGCACAGAACAAGGGAAACAAAGCATATAAATTAGAACATTAGATGAGAAAATTCTTTTGTAGCCTGAAACTTTATAGATAAGTGTTATGCAAGTACTGAGGTTTTGGGAGGGGAGAGGACAGATTTTTTATTTTCATTTTTTGGTGTAGAGAATTAAAGTCATCTTTCTTGTCAAGAAGAGAAAATTAAATATGAATCATAACAAGACTGAGTTTTAAGTAAATTTTGCTGACTAGATGAAGGCCAGCAAATCAGAAAGTTTAAGCAAATCTTTGGTCTCAGTCCAGTTCCTTAATTGTTATTCATGTTGCACCGTACATCATTACCACACATTACATTGATTTCAATTTGTAAAGGTGGTGAAATTCAACCATCATTGAAGGCATCTTATATTTCAAATAACAATATCTTTATCTAGGTTAAATTATATGATTTTGGCCCCCTCATATTAATGTTCAAAAGAAAATAATTTAATCCAGGATTTTCACCTATGCTTAGCTTTATGTACTTTATTATTACCTAGTTTGAATGCAACATAAGCTGCAGATAGCATTACCCCTTCATGTTTGGTTTAGACTGAGCAAGGAGTTTATGGTTTTTTTGACACCCAAATAAATAAAGACATAATGTCTAGGTGTTGCATTCAGAGTAAGCAATTTCAAGCAGTAAAGTGTTATAGACGGAATTCATAAACATTGTTACTTTCCAAATTAGAGATCAAAGGCTCTGTTAATAATCAGCTCGCCCTACAAAGCAGTTTAATGCAGTCACTTTGTTGTGTATATGCATCCATGACAGCTAATAAAAATATGTAGTCCTTAGAAAATACAGTATGATTTATACATAGTTACATAAAGTATTAAATTAAAAAAATTATCATGCCTCTAAGACCCTTGCAAAATTTGGAATTATGTTATCCATAAAACAGATGAACAGCCTCCATATGGAATTATTTTTAGTGCATTCCCATTGACATAAATGAAGCTAGAAATAGTAGAAATAGAATGTAATTCAATAGCACAAAGGCCAGGGTCACATACCTGGGGACTAATAACAGATTCTGCTAGAACCTGAGAGCTTATAATTTAGAAACAGAGGAGGACAAAAGCCTGGAACTATTAATTGATCACAATATGACCATAAGCCACCAATGTGCTATGTCTCGAAAAAAAGCAAATTTGATCTTAAAGCACATCAAGCATGGAGTATTTTTGAGCAGTGATAACATGTTTGTGTAATTGTACAAGGAATTGCTGGTCAGAAGTGAACTACTACTGTAGTTCCCGTCTGTTGACTTGCTTCCCAAGTCAGCTCCTCCTGTTCCCACAAGTGCCAGAACAAGCCCTTGAATGAATGCTGGACCACTGACAGCAGAATTCTTAGGCTGAAAAGACTTTGAAACATGTTACAGGACTGATCAGAGGAATAAACATGAGGTAATAAGAGAACGATTTTGGTATAAGGTTGCTTAGCTTGTTTGCTCTCCTATGGGAAACACTAAAGAACGACAAGGCAGGATTTGAAAGCTTTTCCTGAGAGCTTAGCTTCACATGTCGAAGTGGATCATGATAGTGTGATACTGGGTGGAATGAGACTGCAGGGACACTACATGTCTGTTACTGTGATTGCCTTTATTTCTATCCAAAACTAAGCAGCAGAGAAATGTACTGAGCTGAATAGTATTCCTGCATAACTTAGATATCATAAAGATTTCTTTATTCATGACAGACTTCTACGTGTGCAGTGTAAAGTTCCCTGGTATGAAAGAAACAGATATAATTCTAGAGATTAACAAGGGTCACAGGAAATAATCACTTCATGATAGCTCTTATAACAGAGCACACACACTGACTTACAACTAAAGAAGCCATCAGACAATGCACACTGACTCTCCAAAACTGAGGCATTACTTTCCAGGACATACAAAATCTGGAGGGTAGAAAAAGAAATTCTCAGGATATGACAAACAGTACAAAATCTATAGGAAGACAAAGGCAAATAGCTGTTTTCCCAGATTCAGGTGATGAATGGCAGCACATGCAATGACTGAGAGCAGGATTTTTCAGTGAGGAAGACATTGATGAATCTTAGCTTCTGGTGACCCAAAGGCTGCCAGTGTACATACTGATAGAAGACAGACTGTTATATATTCATCCATGCTGTCTGTAACTATACAACAGGAGCAATGAGCAGTTTGATTGCAATTGTATTTTGGAGCAATTCACAATTTCTTCTTAGCGGTACTGTTGCCTAATAATATCCGTTCTGAAACATAATGTATGATAACAGAACAACTAAATGGTCAAGTGCGGACCATCAATAATAAATCACTCCATCATGCAATCACACACACAAAAATGTAAAGTAGGAAGGAACACCACATCTACTGAGCAACACATAAATATTTAAGTAATAATGTGCTATCAAACATCTTATGTCTGAAAAAGAATTAACACCATGGACCATAATCAGCATCCCTCCCAAAATGTGACGAAATGTTTCAGAGAAACAGACACTAAGAGAGCCAGCTACTATTTTCTTTACTTATGGAACCATCACAAAAACAGTCTCACATGTTCCCCACTGGAGATACTGATGAAGAGTACAGAAGGAACACATTCTATCATGAATTAAATGCCAGGGTAGACTGGCAGACAAAAACAAGTGCAAAAATCTTTTTGTTAAAGGAAGGATCTATCATGTCTCAATGCACTGAATAGAACACTGAATGCAAACAGGTAAGTTGTATGTCTGCGGTTGTGCTTGCTGACTGAGGAGGAGATAGCTGATTTATAAAATGTTAAGGATGGCAAAAAAGGGGGTTATAACACACAATCTCCAGAGAATGTCTTCTAGAATTTTTGGTAGGTACAAAACAAGTATGCACGTATGCACCTGTCCTCCAGTATAAACTGAACCAGTTTCTAGGCATCAAGTTTATAAGCATTATGCTCTTATTCTTAGAAAAGGAAGGGTCAAGGCAGAGTCTTTTCAAGACTGTTCATAAGAATATTGAGAGATAACATCAAAACAACTACTTGCAGGTATCTAGAGAAAAAAAATACATTGAGTTCTGAAAGATAAAGCCTATGAAAAACTGAAATATATGTAATCCATCAACACATAGGATAATCAAAATATATTTCAGGGTTCTGTGGTGAGAAGTCAGATGCTGCGTGACTTCTTTTCATGGATTAGCAGACAGCAAAGGAATAAAATATTTGCAATAAAAAATGAACCTGTACTTTTAAATGATTAACATAAAATAGTCATGGGTAATAATAACCTTTGATCATGAAGAAAGACACTGCTGGAAATTAGCAAGAAATACTTGTTAGGAAAGTCTCAAGGGGAAAAAATAACAAATCTGTTATTGCCCATGTAAGAATGTAACTAAGGTGCAGAATTTATTTTAGGACATTTTGGAAAGTATCATGAGGAGGTCCCTGTGTAGAGCCAGGTTCCAATCACTAGATGCATAACAGGTACTTTGAACAAGCTGTCTTTCAGAAAATAGCATAGAAGGCTCTGTTAAATAGTACATGGTTTAAAATTATGTTGAACATCCTACATGTATCTGATGAAAAACAATAAAACGTTGAAAAAGGCAATAGAACAGTGAAACGATTCACATCTGTATGCTAATAATGTCATCACATGTAAGGGAATGAAATATAACTAAGGATGACTTAGTTTATTCGAATATAAACAAAGAGAAAGACAAGTACACAAAAGGTGGAATGGAAAGGAGTATTTTTCTTCCCACAAGGTACAATTTTTTTTTGCTATCCTGTTTCTATTTTTACACTGTATTTGTGTAACAATTTAGGGATGCTTGTGGTTGAGATGCTCTGGGGTGTGCCCAAATGCAGAAGAGGGAACTAAGCTTTTGTTTCCTTTCCCACTTCTCCTAAATACAACAATTTAGGAAAAAACGAGCAGAACACTGCTTGTTTCTTATGTGAGGGAAATAATTTCAGCTCACCACTTCTTTTCTATTTCGTTGCAAAATCTCTAGAAGTAGAAATTAATGTCAAATAGTGTTTGGTGGTTTTTATTTTCCCCTCTTGAAAACATTTCTTCCTTCCATTGGAAAAAAGTAACAAAACAATTGAAATGTTTACATTTTTTGCATATTCTAGGCTGAAATACACTTTTGACATCTTGTTTTTGTTATTAATTTATAAACTTAGGAACCAAAAATGTCACAAGCTGAAGACTGGATAGAGGAAATGAAAACAAACAGAGGAATCTACTGCCCCGGATTGAATGCCCAATATAAAACATATTCTGGAAAGAGCTACAAAGAGAGTACTCTTTGGTAGTGAAAAAATTTTACAGACTTATGGAATCACAATACTGTGCTGAAAAAGTATAATCTGACCCACATCTCATGCTAAAAGCTATTTAATCACAATAGATTACTATATGAATTCAAGGAAGTGCGGCTACCAGGAGGCCATACATGAAAAAGCTATAATCAAGATACAAAAACTGTATTTTTTAGGCTATGAAGAATGTACTGAGAAGGACACGTCTTGAGGAAGACAATGCTGATAGTTCTAGGAAAAGTGCTTGGTGGTCGCAACACACTGAGGCTGAACAGAATTGATTCAAGATATTTTGGGAATCTGAGCACAGCATCAGGGAATCTCTCTGGCAACCCATGAAGGGATGAGAACGCTGAGTTGCCAGTAAGGATGACCAAGAGACTGACTTTTTTCTGGCACTGTCAATCCAGCTCAGTACACCATGTAATCTGTTACAGGTGCTGATAGGGTGGACTTTGAGAGCAGCTTGCTGTGAAGGGTGCAAGGCTGCAATGGAAAACAGAAGAGTAGACTTAATGCACAGATAAAGTAAGAAATTACCTGGGGCATAGCAGCCTCCATGAGGACCAGGCATGGATCTGCTGCCCACCTAATGATGGCAGAGCACTGGAGAAGAGGCCTCTTTCAGCTCCTGACGCACATAATCCACAGCGCTTTTAGCAGGAAAGTAGCCCCAGTGGTAGCAGAAGCTGCAGAACTGTCTCATTTCCTGTCTTTCCTGTATGTATAGTAGCATGCCTTCACCCTTAGGTCATAGATAACACAGTAAGGAAAAATTTTCAGTACAAGTGAAAAGTTTCTGCCTTTGCTCTGCACAATGACCTGTTATTTGCAGAGTTTTTTATAATATTCTCTTTTCCTCTGAAAGGAAAGGTATATGGGTTCAGACCCCTTAGTTCAGAAAGGGGTCTTCAGCAGTTCAGAAGTTGATCTCCAATAAGGAAGGTTAGAATTTATTTCATTTAATATAATAAACTACTTCTAAATAATAGAATATTAGATCAAGCTGCCAAAGAGAAAACTCATTTCAAAATTAATTTGTTTTAATTGGCAAGATTTTTGTTGCTCTGTGATAATTTTTTTTCACTCAGGCTGTAAGCAATCAACCTGTACAGTCTTTCCCTGTGCTGCAATATTTGGCTGAGAGAAGGAAAATTTATTACAAGTGTACACAAGGGATAATGACAAGGGAAGCTCTCCATCTGCACGACTGCAATTATGTCATAATATACAGGAGTGTATGTTTCAGTGACCAGTGCTAAACCAATATTTCTTTCCTCTGATAAAGTCAGCCTAGTTTATTATGTTAACCTCATGTGTGCATTGCTGCAGTCTGTGCTACTCAGAATATTACTTAGAGATTCTTGGGTGAAAGGGCCTTTGTAAAGTGCTTTACAAATAGATTAAGAGTCAATTAAATCCACATTCCAGATGAATAAATCAACTCAAAAAAAACTGTTATGCTCTGGGTCACTGGTGTTATTCAGAAAGAAAAAAATAATCCTTGATTTACAAACAGGAGTTGATAGCTCTTTCTAACAGCTAAATGGCGTTCTTTCCATCTTGTACTCTGCTTATAATCATTGCTCAAAAGACAATGAGAAAAATTGTCTGAAAGCTAGAAATTATCATTTAGAAATACTCCCTCATCTGTTGCCAAACACTTGGAAAGGTTAATATAAACATTAATACTGTATTATACTGGAAAAGTGGGTATTGTTATCTCAGATTATAAACTTACATTAGTCATAAACTTAGATTCTATGTTCTAAGTAGGAACAAAGTTTAATGAAGGATTTGAAATAAAAATAAATGATCTGACAAAGAAAGAAGAATTTATTGGACTGAATTTGGAAAAAAGCTGCAGTTTTGACTTGATACATAGGCTGTAAAATAAGGAGTCTGTATATACCAAACAGAATAAAATGGAAAACAAGAGAGACTATGATTCTAAGCAGCATATACAAACACACGTTCAATACTTGGTGATATTTTACATCTACTTGATATCTCCAGGGTGTATTTTTAAGGTAATTTGAATCATAGACGCAAGAGTTCTACCAAGTTATCATGCAGATCATCTTATTACTAATGAAGAATTGTTCCCTAAATATACTTTGTAATGCTTTGTCCTCTTCAAGTACCCTCAGACATGGGTACTCCTGCAGGATTCATTAAGAGGTTGTTCTATTCATGAATGAATCTCACTGTCTGTAAATGTGTCCTACCATTCAGCTTAATTATTTCCCTTTTTATTAGTTAAGATACCTTCTTTCCTCATGTGACTTGCTGGTTAAATATTAGCAAGTGATATGGCAGGTAGGACTCGTATCCATAGCTGATATACAGTTTAGATGTATGCTTTGGAGAACACATTTTTTTTGCCATTGCTCAATAGAAGATTTCTGAAGTTCTTCAATTTCCTGTGCAGTCCTTTCCACTAAAGCTGCTGAATTTTCCTTGGTATGACTCTTTTATTGGGAAGAGATTGGTTTAAGGCTCCTTCATGTAATCCTAAAATAATCTAATCTCATTCATTATTTTAAAGAACTTTACTCAAGTAATGAGAAACCATACAGCATGACCTACAGAACACAGTACAATATAGTGTGCCCTCATATAGCTCTTCACGCTTCACAAAACTACGCTTCAGGGAGTACAGACTTGCCAGTTTATTGATGTCTGTAATCTAAACAAATGTCTCCCCTCTTTGAGGCCACCCTATTTTACATGTTTGATTTCTATGCACTCTTATACAGGACCAAATCTTCTTCAAATCTTCTTCAACTACCGCAGTTTGACACTGTCAATAGACTTTAGTTGTTTGAATCTGAGAAGCAGGCACTCAAGCAAGTAGTTTTCAGATAAGCTAGCATTGTAGATGTAGTATATGTAAGGCAAAACAATAAATGTAAGAGCATGCTCTGAGGTAGCTTTTAACTCAGGACAAATGGGACTGCTGTGTGCCATTGTTCAATTGACAGATGTTGGTATTCCACAAATTTGTCCCACATAACCTCACAGAAACGTGGTTGTGTACTCATCTTCTCAGTGAAAGATCAAGTCCATAAGGCTTGTATCGTCTAGGTTACAGTCTGCAGAGAAGTTCATCAGCTTCAAAGAACTTCGAAGAAAGATGATCCATTTTCTGTCTACCATCTTCTGTCTTTCCCTTTTCTCCTTATCTCTTTGTGTTGCCTAGTCACAGGCTCAAGAAATGATTGAAATAGTGGGGGACAAGACAGGAAAGACATATGTATACAACAGTACACTGAACTGAGATTTGGTGGAAGAATTCACCTCTAGGTTATTTTTAGAAGGCAAGGTAAATACAGAAATACAAGCAGGAAAGGATGTAAGAGAGCTTAAGAAAGAGCCACAAAAGTATTCAGATAAAAGCAATGATTTTAAAACAGGTTGCACAGTAAAAATACTGTCTCATATAATTTTTGCAATCTGAGAACCTATCTTTGTCAGCTTGTGGAGAAGTGATAATGTCACGATGTCCTGGTTTTGGTTAAAACAGAACCAACTCTCTTTTAATAATCTTCCTTACAGCTAAGTTCTTCTAAGTAACTGCATTTTCCTGAAGCTGTCACTGTCCACTCCAGAGCTGATAACACCTCATGTTTATAGTTACTCTGAGCTAACGGTAAGAAAGGAATGCAGAAAAAGGCCCCTGTTTATAATTATTACTGTAGCAGCCAACGTCACCAATAGACCTCTTCAGTCCCACAAGTGAGGAGTTGGAAGGCGTTGTACTTGCATGGAGGGGAGGACAGGACAGGTGACCTGATACTGACCAACGAGGTATTCCATGCCATGCACATCACACTCAGTTTAAAGCTGGGGGATCACAAGGGTCTTGCTCTCTTCGTCCATGGCCAGCTTCTGAAGAGGACCCTGCTCATTGTCTTGCCTGCGATCCTGATCCAGATTCTGATCTGTGCATTCCTGAGTCCGGCTCCTGTCTGCTGCTGAATCCAGTCCGGGACTGCCTGGTGCTGCCTGGCAGTTGCTGGTGGGACGCCCCGGCACCCATCTCCGGGAATCTCAGTATCGGTTTTGTATATTTTGCATTATTTCTCTTATTATTATCACTTGGTAGATGTGACTTTACCATTACTGGCAATGGTCACAGGCTTTCTATGGACCTGTGGGCTTCTAAACGCAAGCTCTCAGGACTTGTCTTGGCCTGACGTGGTTTCACCTTGTTTTAACTGCTCTCCCCCTGACAAGTCACCATCATCCAGCCTGTTTTATCTAAAATGCTGTGAATACCTTATGGGGAAGGTCTGACAAACCTCGGGCAAAATGACTGCAAAGCAAACAATATCCCTTTGTATCCACTGAGACTGGGGGAAGTTTTTCCAGGCCTCATGGGGAACGGATGAAAAGGAAGCAGCCTGTGTAAAGGAAACTTTTAGAGAGAAACCCAGGCAGACCCCAAGAGTGACGTGGAAAGAAACTTCTACTTCACACTCCTCCCAGCTGAGAGGAGGGAGATGTCCCCACCATGAGCTTCCAGCAGAGACCCCAGGATACTGGTTGCTTCTAGTAACTTCCCTCTCCTTCAGTTTGAGCAAGATTGAAGTGTCAGACCTAGGACCAGAGAATTATTGGAAGTGTGATTGTAACACAGGAGAAAGGAGGTATATAACTGAAAGGTATTATGTAACCTTTTGATCTGTATGGGGCTCATACATATCATGTGAGATAATTTGATATGTTAATATGATAATTGGCCTAATAATGATTTCTTACCTCCATGTATCCTCTTTAGCCCATAACAAGATTTTGAGTGTAACATCTAAGAATAATGGAAAAGGAAATTATGCTTAAAAGAAAGACATAATCAAGTAACTGTCTATAATCACATGGGAAGAACAAATTGGGAAGAAGAGTCCTATTGAGTTTTTCAAAAAGCTATCTCCAAGTCAAGCTAATTTCATTTCCTTCTATCAGAGGACAATAGAAGATTGACACTTTTCAGAAAAGTAGTCAGCTTGAAAAGACATCTAAAAGAAGCATGGAAATTTGTGACTGTGAGGCTCGACATTGCACGACAGCACAACTATCAGACTGAGTTTGATGCTGGCCTTCCCTTTGAATGCCAGGAGTAGCTTAAATCCAACTAGACATTTGACGCTAAGGGGTGCAACAAGTAGGGACCCACAAGTCAGGTTTGTGTATGTGATCTCACGGGGTGCCTTCTCACTGGTGTGTGGATCAGTGGGTTGCGGGGAGCACACATAAGGTTAGAAGACCCCCTTCCATCTCCAACAAGAATTGTAGGTAAGTAAGGGAAGCCATGCCTAGAAGAGGAGGGAGGTACTTGTAACCCCCGTGTCCTTTAAGAAAGGAGGAGGAAGGGCACATAATCACGCATATTTCTGAGGGGGCTTAGAACTTGTGGGAATTAGTTATAGAAGGGTGATGAAATTTTTAGGTGTTTACAAACATTTTCTGAATGTGCAGTGTTGCGTCTGTTTTATTGATTCTGTATGCATAGTTCAGAGATTATTGGTTAACTGCATTTCATTAGTATTAAATCTATAAACCTCTTCAATCCTTATGGGATTTAAAACTCATGAGGAATTTATTCTGGTAACTGATGCTGCAATAAGAAGCAGTAATCTGCTATGGCTCAGACAAAAAACCACAGGTTTCAGTGAAGAAGATGTTCAAGCTGACTATTAGGAAAATCTTTCCAAAAGTAAGAGATAATGAAACACTGGAACAGGTTTAGAGAACTGTCATCATTGGAAGTTTTTAAGAGTACTGGAAGATTTTGGAGAACAGACTGGATAAATAATTATCTGTAAAACAGAAATAAATTTAAAGTTCCTTCAGAATGGGAAGAAATTTCAAGATCAGAGACAAAAGAATTTATACATTATGTATTCATTTAGCTTTTTTTAACTTATAAATTCAGGTAAATATATTAAGTGAAAATAATCAGCCAGAGTTGAAGAGTGGCTAATAAATTGTGGCAATCAGCACAAGAAGGCATGGTAAAAAGGAACAATTTAGAATATGTAAGGACTTGACTGTGTCCTCGAGCACATTTTGGAACCGTGAACGTATAGTATTGAATTTTATTTGTTTTGATGAAATCAGCATTATGTACAAATCCATATCCGTTCAGTAGTTCATTTTACAATATACTATGAGAAGAACAGAATCAGTCAACCTAATATTAATTTGATGGGGTGAATAAAGAACTATCTGTGAACAACTGTATTCATTAAAATGCTGTCATAACATCACGGTTTCAATTGCTGCAAATCTGCGGAATATTTCTGGTTGCTATATATATGCTGTATATATAAATGACACTGAAAATAGCAAATATTTCTAGTGCAGTCATTCATTTCATACTGATAAGATAGTCCAAGGCAAGATCATGATCCAGGGTACTATCCATTTTGACTGAAGAAATCTCAGTCCTGTGAGATGTTTCTAGCATCAATTTATATCCAGACAGAGGAGATACGAAGCACAGCAAGGTTACCATAATGTTTCGTATCATTCCCCATCACACATGAGAACTCTTGATCTCAAAGAGTTTATTAAGCTGAATTTATCTGTTGTCATTGTTACAACTGGAACCTCTAGAAAAATAAGTAATAAGTCAAAAAAGTAATAAAAATAACTTCAAGTAACTAAAGACAATACAGAATATTAGTAACAGTAGTATATAGCAAGAGTAGTAGAAAAATACTAATTAACAGAGGAATCTACATTAAATTATAGCAGAAATTAATATATTTATTAATCACTGTATATAATAATTTATTCCAGTTGTGTTATACCTTACCTCCGAATGTGTTGGTTTTTCTACTCTTCATAAAGTTTCACACAGTGAAAACTGAGGTATTGTTCACGTAGGCAGTTCAATTCAGCATTAGCCCAAATTTGTCTCTGAGTTGCATGGCCTAAATTTATCCCTTGCCTGGCCGCTTCTGCCCCCTACTTATCATTGGCCCAGTGTTGACACAAGCACTATAGACATAACAGCAAAATTAGCTGAATCAGAGAACTGATCTGACTATGAATTATTTTTTTCACTTGTTGGATTATCTGCAGAGGATGCTGTTTTCCTCTAGATAATGCCCATGGTCTGAGTGGCCTTTCATCATCTTCCCATCTAAATGTCTAAATTTCTTTCAAAGAAACAACTCCTGCTGTATAATATTTTAAGCACAATTGTTTAAAATGAAGTAATAACTGCAAAAATATGGAATTAAAAAGTAACTGTAAAAACGTTGTGAGTTATGTAATACTTAAAGCCTAGTATGATGTCAAATGCATGCTAAGTCTGTTCTAGGTATGAGTTATCAAAAAATATCTGGCAGACCAGAATAATCCTGTATTTTACAGTGCTGCCTTATTCAAAAATATGCAGGATTGTTTTTCCTGTTTTCTTGTAATTGGAGTGAAAAATTATTGCAGTTTGCATATATAACATTAAATACTACAAGTGTACAGGAACTTTTGGTAAGTACAGCAAGTAGCAAGGCAAATATTTCAGCCTTTATTCTGTATCCGCATGAAGTTCAAAAAGGCCAAGTGCAAGGTCCTGCACGTGGGTCAGGGCAATCCCAAACACAAGTACAGGCTGGGCGGGGAGTGGCTTGAGAGCAGCCCTGAGGAGAAGGACTTGGGGGTACTGGTGGATGAGCAGATCAACATGAGCCGACAATGTGCACTTGCAGCCCAGAAGGCCAACCGTATCCTGGGCTGCATCAAGAGCAGTGTGGCCAGCAGGTCGAGGGAGGTGATTCTGCCACTTTACTCTGCTCTTGTGAGACCCACCTGGAGTACTGCGTCCAGTTCTGGAGCCCCCAACATAGGAAGGACATGGATGTGTTGGAGCAGGTCCAGAGGAGGGCCACGAAGATGATCTGAGGGCGGCAACACCTCTCCTGTGAGGACAGGCTGAGAGAGTTGGGGCTGTTCACTCTGGAGAAGAGAAGGCTCCAGGGTGACCTTATAGCAGCCTGCCAGTACCTGAAGGGGCCTAAAAGAGAGCCGAAGAGGGACTTTTTAGAAGGGCATGTAGCCGCAGGACAAGGGGTGATGGTTTTGAACTAAAAGAGGGCAGATTTAGACTGGATATTAGGAAGAAATTCTTCACCATGAGCATGGTGAAACACTGGAACAGGTTGCCCAGAGAAGCTGCGGATGCCCCCTCCCTGGAAGTGTTCACAGCCAGGCTGGATGGCGCTCTGAGCAACCTAGTCTAGTGGAAGATGTCCCTGCTCATGGCAGGGGGTTTGGAACTAGATGGTCTTCAAGGTCCCTTCCAACCCTTACCATTCTATGAATCTATGACTCTATGATTTGTCTACATGATTTTTGGCTTAATTTCCTGTTATTTTGAGTCCTCCCTCAAGGCTAAATATTGTTTCATCATGGTGACGACTGTAGTTAATGTGAAATTCACACATAAGATAGGATCTCATAACAGAAGTTTTAAGCACGTCATTTTTAAGTATTACATTTGAAATATTTCTTAAATTGTTTTTTGATGTAAATAGATCTTGATAAAGCTAATGTTTTATTCCATGCTTTCTTCTTGCTTTGGTAAATTTCCTCTGTGCTAAGTTGAATGAGACATTTGCTTAGCAAAGTAATGCAGAACTTTGTTTTTAAATGAGAATATACTAGTGAATTTTTGGAATATTCCCCGATGGAATGCACCCACGAGTGCTGAGGGAGCTGGCGGATGTCATTGCTGAGCCACTCTCCATCATCTTTGAGAGGTTCTGGAGGACAGGAGAGGTGCCCAAGGACTGGAGAAAGGCCAATGTCACTCCAATCTT
>Ga0065711_1031665_pt1 | contig 29047 bp, 13 predicted proteins | sample Hoacrofraction12_FD_59098 | JGI IMG/M metagenome (GOLD analysis project Ga0065711, IMG submission 59098) | Hoatzin crop microbial communities from Cojedes, Venezuela - Epithelial fraction 12 v2 (version 2) | ecosystem: Host-associated > Birds > Digestive system > Esophagus > Crop | place... | reverse complement strand
GCCCTTGTATTCATTAGATAAGCCAATGATCAAATCAGTATAATACCGTCTTCTGGTGAGTTACATCCTTGTAGCCCTTGTATTCATTAGATAAGCCAATGATCAAATCATGATTTGATCATTGGCTTATCTAATGAATACACTTGGCTTATCTAATGAATACACTTGAGCCTAATAATTTCTGAGAAAGCCCTTTTCAAGGCAAAAAAGGTGGCGCTTGTGTAGGACCCTGAGCATTAAGAGACAAAACAAATTGTGAGTCCATCTAGTCTGATTTCCAATAGCCAGCCAAACTCTGCTGATATGAGTAAGTGGAATTGCTCAACTCACAACAGGACCGATCCAAACCTCTTGTTTGAAAACAGACAAATTACAGGCATTACCAAATGCTGGTATCAGTGGGTATAGTTCTGTTCATTTCAGTAGCAGAGGATACAGTGCAACCTCTGTCTGTAGTTCTGCGTAAATAAGACCAAGAAGAGCACCACGGTAATCAGATACTGTAGTGTTGTGGCAGTGAACGCCAGGTGTTGAAAGGTGTGTAAGAATATTTAGTATTTTAGCCTGGCTAAAACCTCTTCCCATTCACAGTCATTGATCACCTTAGTCCTAAAATGTGTAGGTTTCTGTTGCCATCTTGCCCTAGCTGATTTAACTTCAAATTTTATTTGTGTCTATGTTTTAATGCTTTCATACATCTATCATTTGCATTTACAGCACTCAAGCATTGGGGAATATAATGCTGAGAAAACAGAAAAAATAATTAATACTTTTTATATTGTACTGTAATATAGGGGGCCCAGTAAATGGCCAAATCTGCACTGTGGTTGGGTAAGAACTGCTCAAATATAGTCAAAAAACTGTCCTTATTGTGGAAGGTTTCATGTTAAGGTCGAGATTCAGATTGATAAGGATAAGAAATGCTGTTCTTAACTTCTGCATCTGGCTGTAAGCATAGCCAATTGCTCAAATACTAGTGCTATTCCCTGTGATAGTAACTGCTTCATTTGTGGTATTCTTGGTGCTGCTGGGCTGTATGGAGTAAAGAGAGCTTCAAATGGGATTTACTGTTGTTTACTCCTTCCCTTGGGCTGCATTTGAGGTGTCCATCTCATTGCAAAGCATCTTCTTCAGAGCTAGTCCCTTTGCATCCCCAGTGCTTCTGAAGTGTATTAAAAGTAGTATGTTTTACATGAGCGCTGGAGGCACTCGGAAGACATGGAGAAGGCAAGACAGGTGGTTATCCTGAGCATGCTAGGTGACATCAAATTCTTTCCTGGTGTCCATGGAATTCATGGAAAGCTTTTTGAAAATGAGGGAGGAAATCACATGCTAGCTATGAAGGAGATGCATTATAATAGCAAATCATGCTGCAGCCAAAGACTGGGCAGAATCTTAGAAGTATTTGCTCTGAAGTGTTGACAGCGAAATGTAATAGTAAAGGACTAGACTGAAATGTGTCACAGCCTTCTGCCTCCTGTTGCTGTTGTGTGGGAGGCTGGAGCACTTTATGATTTGATGGCCTATATTCTACGTTTCATCTAATGACTGCAAAGAAGCACCGTTTTTTTGCTGTTGCCTTTGTCAAGCTGTCAGTGGATCCAACACCAGCTGCTAACACGGACAGCTCACTAGAATGTCTTAGGTCCAGGGGGTGAAATTATTTCTCACATCTAGGGTTGAAGAGCCACACTTAATTCCCCTTCTCCCACCCTCAGAAGCTATAATCCTCAGTTTTGATCAGCTGGCTCTTGAGAAGTTGTCAGTACTTCTGTCAGTCAGAGGAGGTCAAGGAAGATACACAAGGGATAGAGAAGTTTTGGTGATACTACATGTGTCAAAGTCTTACTCTAGAGCCTGTACTGAGTGAAAAAAATCTTCTCTCTTTTTTTTTTTTTTTTTTAATATTCCTCCCTGCAGGGAGCTTTATCCCCTAGTGTAGGAGTTTGAGAACAAGAGAGAGAATTTAATAGCTCCTGGCTTCTAATCTCAGGGCTGACACAGAATTGCAATGTGACTTCAAGCAAATTATTTAAACTCTCAACATCAAATTCCCCTCTATTCCTGCTCTCTGCAACCTCAATGTCATTATATTGAGAACATAATTTGTTCTTAATTCCCTAACCTGTAATCCCAAGATCAGTGTTTGTCTTCCTCACAAGTATTTTGCAAGGAAAGATCCCTTTTTTGGTTTTGCTAGAAGTCTATATTACCAGTGGGCAAGTACTATGGACTGTATACACCCTAAGGCTTTGGCCTTCGGTATTTCTGGTGGAATCATGAGTGGAAATAAAGACATGGTTACAGACTTACAGGGAAAGAGTTTCCCTATATTCTGTATGTCCTATATGGAAAGAAAAAGGCCTGATGCCTTGACACAGGCGTTCTGCTTTTCCACTAATTTCTTTCTCTCATAGGTTTTTCTTTGTTTTCCAGGCATCAGATGCCTGCTTCAATCTCTCATTCTTCTGGACAAGTGCAATGGTGACAGATCTCATCTCTGGCAGAGAGAGGAAGAGCAAGGGAAATGCAGTCGTCTTCTGGTGAGTTACAAGGCTGATTTGTTTTCTTTGTTTTTAAGCATTTAATTATAAAGGTGATGGATGTGCCCCTGTGTTAGAGAGAGACACTTTCCATCTCCTGTTACAAGTTGTGTTGCTCTACCACAGCTCAACAGCCCCACAGCACAATATAGAGGAACAAGCAGATCATGCTACAGCAGCTGCAGGGTTAACAGTAATGCCCACATTTTCAGGCTGCCAGTTGCAGCTGCTGTTGATTTTAAGCCTCTGGTTCTGGTGGCAGTTGTAAGAAACTTACAGACTGAGAATAGCAGATATAGGCCACTTGCCTCTAACATTTGCCCCTACAAGACCGTATGATCCTTTAAAAATACAAATTGTGCTTCCAAGCACAATTACCTGCCTCCAAGATCTGGGATGTAAGTGCTTTAGGCCTCAATTGATTCTGGAAATAAAAGGTGCAAGAAAGACTTTTTTTTTTTTAAATGAATGGGTGCTCATGGATAAGTCAGGGTGCAAGGGGTCACTGAAATGTGAGGGTCAAAGGGACTGTTAGAAGCTTGCGCCAGTAAGCAACTTGGAACACTCCGGACAGCGCAATGTTCTAGTGCACAGAGGAGAAACAAATGACAGACAGCAGTATATTTATTGAATTTCATTTCAAATTAAAAAGAGAAGATATAACTGGAGACTGTGGGTTGAATGGTCTATGTCAGTATATCTGCCATTGTAGATTAATAAACCTTTGCAGTTTGTGCTGCATTAGCATCTCTCCAGAGATTATGGCATACCTCAAGAGAGGAATACAACAGCACAAAGAAACACAAGCTCAAGTATGGAGTAGCAGCCTACATAGCAAGAAGTAGTAATTTAAAGTGGACTAAGCTGGGCTCCTAGCATACCCAGTCAAGAGAGTTCTAGCTTGGAGTGTTATTGGAACTGAAGTGTGGTCCAAGGTCCATGTTGATTATCTCTTGTCTGAAAGTGCATATGTGAAAGAGCTGTAGTCTCTATAAGAAGCAGCTGTTGGTTTCTGCTAAACCGTGTGGGTGAACTGTCATGTCACTCCTGTGGAGCTACTGGGTTCAGTAAGGCAGTCACTTCCCATAGGCAGGGCCTTGGAACTGGGGGCAAGCATTATGCGAAGTGGGATGGAGACTTAGCCTGCGAACTACTTGGTGCGTGCCGGTGGCTACGCCACCTGCAAGATGTCTGGCACAACGGGGCAGCGTGCCTCCGTACAGCCAGTTTGATTATGTGTGGGTCCTGGCCATGAAGATCTTGAAATGTGCTCTCAGAGAGATTCGCTTGAATACAGTGCTATGAGCAGTGAATACATGACAACTTTTTCGAAAGGTCCCAGTATATATTAAATTAAACTTTCTGAATCTGGGTTATCCACAATCTGCAAGTTACTCCATAAAGTTTTAGCTTCCACTGAACACAAGTATGTACATGAAAGCTGGGAAAGACATGGCTAGATCTGACTTTCTAAATGTTAGTGCTGTGTTCAGGATACTAGACCTGTTCAACTGAGCATCAAAACACTAGCGTTGCTGGCTTTGTCATTATATTGAAATGGGTTTTGATTTCCTGGGAATAGCTTGGGTTAAATGGACATGCAGGCACATGACTGGTGCTTGAGACTTGTGGGAGCAAAATTTTCTGGTATGTGGTTGTCTGGCTTGAGTGCTGCATGCAAGGGGACCTGTGCATTAAGTCTTTACAGAATCATTCTTTTGTGTCTAACCAGGCTTGACTGTTTGAAAAATAGTCCAGATCAGCTATCCTGAACCACAGCAAATGGGTATTCTCCTTAGGATTTTGTTCAAAATAATGAGATCAAAACATTGGAGTGGTTAAATGGAAGACTGTTATGCTAGTAACTTTTGCTAAGTCATATTTCTTCTTATTCTGAATAAAATGACAGCAACTTGAGAAATTCAGTTGGGACTCTGGCTGCATTTCTGAACTACCTCCTCCCAAAAAATCTGAAGAAGCTCAGGCTTTTTTTTTTACGCTTTTCCCAGACAAAAAACAACAGTATCTGCAGCCTGTTTTTTTCATGAGGTATTGTTTTTTCTCACTCTTTCATTGCATGCTGCTGTATGAGTCTCCCATCCTATGTTTCGCTTGCAGAGGACTTTAGGACTAACACTTGCTCCTACTCTTAGAAAAATACAAATTTTCCCTGCTGAAATATTTTAATTATGTCACAAATTTGGGCATTTTAATGGTATATTCACTTGCAGGCCACATGGCTTAAAAAATGGATAATACCATAGCCTCTTACTGCTCAGGAGGATTTTTTTTTTCCCTCCTAGTTCTAGTAGCCTTGAAGATGATATTTTTGACCCTTGTTATCCCCTATAATTAACTTCTCTTTTTCTAGTTCTTTGATAGAAGATTTAGCTGTTGCACTTTTTTTCCTCAGAATATCTTTGAAAGAATACCACTAGGGATTCTCCATTTTCTTTTTCAACACTTCTGATCATTGGCTGCTTCCAAATTACTAATTTGTTTGCAGTATCGAATCTGTTGATATGGTGTTTTGTTGTACTTTAAAATCTTTTACTAGTACGAGTGAGAACACTGCTCATGACAAGGGCTCTTGGCTTTGTTTGGGAATGTTTGTGCTGCAGCTGCAAAGGCCTGGGTCCATTTCATTCTTACATTTGTTCTAGCTGAGAGCTGTTTAGCTACTGGACTCCTTTGGAGCACAATGAACTCTGAGTTGAGTGACCACAGAGCTGGCAGGGAGAGCATACCTAACAGTCTTCTCAGTCAGTGGAAATCATTCAACAGTGACTGGAATTTGCTGTTCTTTGTCATACACATGCTGACTTCAACAAGCTTCAAAACTGCATATTTTGCTTTCAGATAAACTATCCATCCTCTCCCCATAATGATCTTATTTAATGTACATAGAAGCTTGAGAGGAGAGGGATGAGCTCGTATATATCAGCAGCAGATTCTTAATAACTCCAGGGATGGATATTGAACAGTGGGTTAACTGTGACAAAGCAAAGTTACCAGAGAGATTGTTCCACCCTGTGCTCAGTACATGACAGTTGTTTCTGCTAAGGTAAACATTCAGTTATTAAAGATCAAAATGTTAGTCGATTACCCATTCAAAAACTAGGATTGGTCCAGAATACTAGAGTTACACCTAGATTTGATCAGTAATCTTAGGACATGACTTTTGCAGAGTAAATTCACATTACATTTGATTGACATGATTTATGAATCCATGCTGAGTTTGTCAAATTGCCTCAGCTAAAAGATTCATAAGGTCAAATCAGTTTCATTTTGAAAGTTTTGCTGCAAAACAGATTTATATATTTTCCCACTTTTTAAAATAAGCTTTTCCTTTTTTTCCCAGATACATTTTAAAACCAGTTAATGCCTTACCAGTACATTTTTTAATGGGGAGGGCAATGAATTTTTGCGGTACATCTGTTTAGGCAGAGAAATAAAAAAACAAATCAAACCAAAACAAGTTATTCATACAACTTGAATTACTGAGTTGTAAAGACATGTGGGTGGAGCTTGCTCTACAGCTAGCAGGAGCCAAGGATTTGAAACACCTCTATAAAATCTTTCCAGGCATTCCCAAATACTGTTGTACATAACTTAGTATGTCTAAGAGAAAGCCCTTGTTTTGAGATTTATTTCAGTCTAAACGGACAAGGTAAATGATGAAATGGAGACACTGAGAAGAAGGTGTGATTTATGGAGAACAGGAGAGGAATGACAGAAAAGGGCAAGGAACAAACAGAAAAGCTGATTTAGTTGAATCACATAACTTGCTATAGGTATTGCTGAAATGCATTGTAGAGGAGGAGGAGCGGCCCTTTGTTGCCCCTCTGTCACCTATGAAAAACCATACAGTTGGGAATGGTACTCCTGGCTCCTTAGAACAGGTAAAAAATGTGGAAAGGGCATAAGGAAATATGTGAAAAGGAAAGTAAAAGACTTTCTTCTTTGAAAGATGTTGAGCAGCTGAGGACTAAACCTGGAATTTTCTCTTGTGTTGTTTGATGGTGGGAGCAAAGTATAAATCCAAGCTTACCTACCACAAACTTGCTGTACCTTCTCCCTTTTTTTTAGTCTTTTAGACCTAAACATCAACGACTTCAACTTGGTAGATCAGGTGCTTCCAGGTGCCTTTAGTGTAGCAATGAATTCAGCTTCAGGTGAAAGCAACCATGTTACCTCAATCAGTACAAAATTTGAATGAAATAACCATCTAGGATATGCAGTTGCTTGTGAAGAAGAGTTGTCTGTCATCATAATCAATAAATGACAAAAATGTTCCTTTGCTGTTCATTTTGAGTTTTTTTTGTTTTTGTTGGTGGTGCTGTTGTTACAGCCTGTAAGAGAAATCACCTTTAGTTTTCAAAGTATCAAATCAGAGAACTGAGGGTCCCATAACTCTTCTCAGCTGAGTGACAACTTCCCTTTAACAGAGGTTTCATGGTAACTCCTGTTTTAGAAGTGGATTGGAGGAAAAAGGTTTTAAGGAGTTTTAGCCCAAAGCTGTATCTCTAGCCAATGCAGGCTTTTAATATGGCTGTATAACCACTCACCCCCTCCCTCAAATAAAATCAGATCTATGTCTCCCAATACCCTTTGCAATGGAGAGCATGCTGAGACAGGGAGTAGGACACATTTGCTCAAGCTTCCATGGCTGGAAGCACATCCTGAGGTTCTGACTCCGTAGTGTGCTGAAGATACTTGACTCTCCTTGCAGAATCAGTGCAATGCACTGCTCTGCTGAAAGCTGGGCAGAGCCATGTGCAGGACTGAGGTGCCCCATGCATGCCAGCTACAGCAGAAGAGGAACTTTTCCAATCCTTTTTCACTGAAAGCAGAGGTTATTGCAACTCAGGAGTATTTAAGAAGTAAGACAGAGGTAAGAGAGGTAGAGGGCAAAAGGAGAGAGTATATCTTGGAGTACTTTTCTTCTTCAGATATCTTTAAAAAAGGGGAAAAAAAGAGAAGACAGACCCAACTAAGCTTAGAAATGTGGCACACTGCTCATGCAGCAGCCAAGGTTGCTATTTCTCCTGGTAGATCAGGAGAAGAATAATTACCTCTACACGTTGTACATCTCTTGATCTGCCAAGCACTAAACAGAATCCTCAGAGCATTTATCCCCAAGGGAAGATATGAATTAAAAAACGACTGCAGTTGGCTCTGCTTCCTTTTGCACTATGTTTCAGACTCCTTGCTGCACCAGCAAGTGTCACTGTGGTCTTTGCTATACAGCAGCAGAGATGAGAACGTGAGTTTTGGAGCAGGAAAGGGGGAAAAAAAAGGGGGTTTGCCATACCTCTACCTCGAGTCAGTAACCCTGAGTTACAATCTCCCTATGTTTTCAATGGCAAGGTGACCTGAAATTGTTAAATCTTTCACTCTGGAGACATTTTCATGGTAGGATCATGTGACAAAATCTAATTGTTTTACTTTCTTTTGTTCTTGTGGGGATGATTGCTGTTTTGTAATAATCATAGTTTCATTCTCTAGATAGTCTATTTGCTAAACCAAATATTCAAGTTCAACTTGTCAGATTTTCTTATTTGGAAGAGGAAGTTCATTGGGGTATATTGCTAGTTCTCTAGATAAGAATTAGAAAATGAAATATTGATTAATTTAGAAAAAGGAGTGAAATGAAATCTGACTATAATTTTATTTCTTCTCTGCACTCTCAATGTTGCTGAATATTTTGGCACCATTTTCAATATATTTGATGTTAGATGGGGAAGTGTGAAAATGGAAATGCACTGGAGAAATGGAAAAACACCAACATTCCTGTTACTGAAACAAAAATAAATTATTATGACAAATATTATCATGAATATGGAAAGGAAGCAAGATTGTGTTTTCTTCTCCAAATGCCTAGCCGCAATTTCATGTTCCATAAAAAGGAAATTCAGCAGCATGCCCGTGACATTGAAATGTTAAGCTCTGAAACCAATTTTATCTTCAGCAGACATACAGCTCATTAAAAATATTAAAATACATTTGTCCCTTCCTTACCTAAGTATTTCTTTTTAACCCTTTATACCTAGCTGATTTAGGTCATCACAAAATCCTAGAAATTACACCTAAAACGCCCATTTATTCCTATATGTGCGGGATGGATGCTTTGGGTGGAATTCCTAGCTTGCTGAAGTGAAGGTGATAACTCCCCATGGTTTCTCACTGAGGAGGGATTCCACACTTTATTGCTTAATCATGTGCCATGTTTATTTTTTTTAAGTCTTCTCGAGTGTTGTACGATGTATGGGAGCGTAGGTGCAGAGGAAGGGAGGGATGTCAGCAGGGGTAACATGCTATGCAGTGGCTATGCATGAGGAATGAATAGCTCTGAGCAGTCACGCACTCCCTAGTGAAGTTTGAATGTAGAAACTCAGCTCCCTGCCACATTCAGGATTTCCATAGCATTCGCTGTGTTGACAGAAGTCTGACGTGGGCATGAGATTTGGCTTTCAGACTGTCGGCATTTCAGGGAAACGGAAAATGGAAATGGAATGCACAAATGCAACCATTTCTCCTTTTAATTTGTTCTTGCTTTCTGTAGCCATGAACTGATGTAATCTTGTCTCTGCTAAGTAGACTACAGAGTAACATTGACAACAGGAAGAATGACTAACTTCAGGGAGGAGAATTAGAATTGTTTGACCTTTCAGTGTCTCTTTTCATCAGCTATACAGAAAAGAATATCATAGCTCAAAGCTCTTGTTCCCTCAGGTTTCTTTCACTTTAATAACATTCCTGCATGGCTGTGATTCTGTGATTCTGTGATTCTGTAATAAAAGTCTCTTTCTTGGTGAGCTCGTTTTTCTCTATTTCTACTTACCATTCTCGACTTCAGAGATCATGATCAGGACAACTAATAAAAATCTCAGAATATGCTGGAGGAGGCAGTATTTTTGTCTTAGCCACAAAGTTTTCCATTTCCATTTCCCATATTCCATTCGTAACAATGTGTATCGTAAGACATCTGATCTGATTTTATAGAATCAGAAGTTCGGCTAGTTAGATAGCTTTGGAGAAACATCTGGAGAAATCCTCTGTATTTCCAAACCCTGCTCATTCCTACCCTAAACTTACAAGTTTGGCTAAGCCTTGAAGCGATGCTTCTCCTGCCAATGAAATAACAAAAGGTAAATCTTGGCATTAATTTCTCCTGCATAAAAGTGTTTTGTTACTGGACTTAATTCTGCTTGCTAGGCAGCTTGTTATTGTCCATCAGTCAATGTGCCACGAAACCTGCATGATTCAAAGTCATCAAGAATGTTACTAATAATTTATTTGATTCTAAACAGTTTCCTCTTAGAGATAGAAAATTATGGCACTAGCAGCTGGAGCAGAATAAGGGAAAGGAAGTTTTGTACGCATTTTCAGGGAAGTTCCTGCACCTTTTGTAGATGGTGGCTGTCATTTTTAGTGTCACAACAATACGGACTGCCTGAACTGTAAGCACTGTGAAAAAAACTCTTGATTTTTCTTTTCAGGGCTATTTACTTGTTCAAAACAGGAATTAGAGACAGCGATAATTATGTTCTCCAATGGTTTGTGAAGGTAACTGATCTTCAATTAAAAACAAAGTTTTCTGTGATATAATTATGAAGTCTCTGCACTTCAACAATATTTGCAAAATAAAGAATATAAGAGTCAGCTGTTAGTTTTGAAAATCAAATCCCAGATCAGGATTTCGGATTCTGGACATGGAAATTGCATTCCTTAAGCCAAGGTAATAGTTTAATATTGTATGTCCTCCACATTGACAGTCCCTTCTTAGGGAGGTTCTCTATACCTTTATATATATTTCTTAGTTCATAACTTTTTTCCTTTGTGTCAAATGTACATAGTTCTCACTGCTCATAAAGTAAATTAAGGCTGTGCTTTGATATCTGCTTTGTGGCAGAAAGGTATAGAGATACACTTATGGAAACATTCAAAGGCAGCATCTGAAAGGTTCTTTTATATGGTCAAGTAGTTAATCTGAAATAAAATTTTCTTTCTGCCCTTTTTATAAGCTTGCGTCTCTTGTAATAGAATGGATTGTTATAAAATGCTGTTCATGTATAACAAGCATAAAGAAGCATGAATTCGTTGACTTTACGGTCAGTTTATGCAATTCATTTAATCAGGAGGTCATCAAATTTTGTCTAGTTGTCCTATTAGAGAAAAAACTTTGTAAAATTTAAAGTGTTAACACAGGAGATCTCAAAGTGGATTCGTCTTCCCCCCCTTGCCTATAGGGAGTCATTTGCTCACTGCCCTCTGCAAATTTGCATGCTTCAGTACTATTTGTGCTCATGCTTTGAAAGAGAGGAGATAAAATTATTAGGCACTGTCTAACCCCTGGAATTGCAGTGGTTTTGACCTGGTTTCTTTTAGAGCAGTTCTAAATTGATACGAGCTAAGCTGAAGGACCTGACCTTTTGTATTGGTGCAACTAAATGTGCTTAAAAACCCAACTCAGGCTACACTGGCACTTTTCCCAGGAACAAGACACAATGTCAGTACTTCTAGGTATAGGGTGACTTCTGGATCATATAGCTTATATGACCACCCTGTTCCCAATATGGCATATTTTTCTGTGTTAAAGGCGTGCTGTCCATGATGGGTTGCAGGTCAAAGGAGTGTCAGAGCATTTCTGGTTTTTTTACCATCCTATTTTCATAATGTATGGCATGTGACCTTTAAAAAGCTGCAGAAAAGGAAGCAGTGTTCATTAACTATTCTGTGCTCATTACAGTCTGGGTAACTACTTAGTGACTTATCTTGCCCCTCCCCGGACCCCAAGGCTCCCGGGCAGCTGTGATGGGTGTGAAGGATGTATTTCCCATCACACCACACTCCAATGGGCAAGTCTTAAGGTGAAGAAGGCAAAGAAAGAGAAGGGAGGTTAGTGATCCTTTCTTTTCGTGAAAGAACTCTGAGACTGGCTCCAAAAATCTGGTTAGCTGGCAAGGACAGTCTCTAACATGCTGCCTGCCAGAGCCGTCCAGCTGTATGCGTGCCACCTGCTGATCCATGTGCCGTAGGGGCAGGCTGCCATTTGCATTGCCAATAGTGCATGGAGATGCATAATAGGGCATAGCAGCCAGCCGCAAAGTTAGGAACTTATCTCTCCTCTCGTCACAGACTTTGCTTTATTGGTTGACTTTTTTTCTTTGTTTGTGGTCTTTTCTTTCTTTTCAGAACCCTCACTTTACAGCACCAAGAGCCAGCTATCTATGGGACTATTTGGAAGTCTTTAGATGTTTCAGAGCATAGCAGAATAGTTTCCTAAAATCTTGCTTCACGTATCTTGAGGAGGGAGACAGTTTCCACGCATTTGTCTTGCACATATTTGTCACAGGCTAACATACAAAAGGCATTGGCACTCAAAAAAGCAGAGATGTTAACACAGCTGACTCTTCTCTTGACTCACATAGTGAGCAAATGCTGCTAAACAGACAGAACATGTGAAAACTAAATCTCATAGGGGCCTGGAGTTCTTAAATCCTTATTACTGGTAAACTGCTGTGATAAAGAAACATTGTACTAAAATTAAAGAAGTATTCTTAAGAAATACAAGCATTATAGCATGACCTACAGAGTGTAATAGCAAGTGTGGTTTTGTAGCTGGAACCCTTTTTATTTACAAACTGATACTTCATAAGACGTTTTAATAATTTTTCATATATAAAGTGATATTGTGCCATTTGGTTCTTAGAAATCTCTGCAATAAACATACTAGCAGCCCATTAAGTCTCACTAAACACTTCTGTATTAGATAGGAGTTATTTCATATTTTAAATAAATAAATGGTCACAGCATGCCTAAGTGACTTGTGTAACATAATAATTCATGTCAGCTGCTTCCGTGGTGAGTAAGCACAGTGGTGAGTCCTCTCTTTGCAAAACAGAGAACACTGATAGATTTTCATAACAGTAACACATTCTTTTTTTTAACCCCAAGCCCAAGGAGTGGAGAGTAAATCTACTGTTTAACTGTGTTGGTTCCTTTTGACTAGTGCTCAGAGGACTATGTCACACACAGTAAATTACTGGAAGAAGAAATCTCCACCAAGGTAACAGGTGCCAAATAAAATATATTAGTCAATAAAAAAACTATTAGAAAGCAAGTCCTTTTAATGTGATTTACAGTAGGCTGAAGTTACAAAACAGCAAATGGAAGGAAAAAAAATTACACCATGAGTGGTAAAGAGGACCACTATTTTTAAGATATATATTGGAAAATGAAGGAAAAACTATAAGTAGGCATTGGCCATGGCCTGTTAGCATTCATTCCCAGAGGAAAAGGTCCGACATTTGAAAGGGTAAACACCAATGAGGCAATGAGACTTATTTATTGTGGTCAAAGGCTCAAGCACAGAGGCCATTTTCTCGTTACTTTACTCTGCTTTTCACTGCACCGTGTCATCTGAAGGACTTTTTGTGGAGTAAGTTACTGTTTGGTGTGTCTAAGAACATGGAGATTAAGGAGAGGAGGAGTGATCAATTAATAGCTATTCTCAACAAGACAAATGAATGATGCCTAACAGATAACTGCTATTTACAAGTTGCTGCATGTATTGAGGGAGCTAAACTCAATACAGTGTGGTCACTTGCTGGAGCACCAGACCACTGTTAAGAAAATAGGGGTTCTGTTCGCACCCAGGGTTAATGGGTGACTGTGATAATGCCACTGTGCCTCAGTTTTCCCACCTGAGGAATGGGAAATGTTAGTAACCCCCTTTGTAAAGTAAGAGTCACTGAAAAAAGTTATGTGATGAGTAGGTATCTTTAAAGAAGGGAAACATGACTATTATTTTCAGGATCTGTAATATATCCACACACTAAATGCTAATGTTGACAAAGGAGATTTCTACTACCATGAAACAAAGGCTATTTGCACAATAGCTTAGAAGCAGGAAATCTCCCAGAGGTGATGCTGATAAAACAGTTGCATAAGTAGTGTGTTAGTTTAGCTTCTAGTCTGTGGCAGAGCTTACTCCCCACATAAATTCACACTCACAAAAAAAAAGAAACGAGAAGGCTGCTTTGAAAAAATTTGTCTGAACTATATTATATGGTTATCTGTGGAGGCTGGAGGGTGGCAGGAGAAAAGGAGGGCAAAAACTATGTGAGATTTAAACAGCCCACTTTGTACTCTATGAAAGGCAGCGGTCTTTTAAATTAGTGCCATGCTACTTGAATAAGAAGATAGCATGACTTGCTGGAAAAGAAGGCAGCACAAAATAAGTGATCTATATATCGAGCTGCTTTTCTCATTTACATGCTGTGTCATTTTATAGTGTAGCAAAATACTGCTAGAGCTACAGCTTTTTAATTACATAATTATTTTACACATATCTGCATTACAACATCTGTATTACATTACATGACTGATATCCTGATGGCTTGAATTTATATTAATACATTTTTGTGCCATATTGGTGTTAGTATATCAGAGGATGGAAGATAAAAGTTGTTCTCATGCATGTTTCTTTTAAAATCTGCTAAAGCTAATCAGTTTCTTCTTGAGAAGAGCTGTCACCTGGCACAATGGCACTGAAAAAAAAAAAAAGAGAAAATATATTTCCTATTGAAAGATATGGATAATGGAACAATACTTCATCTGTGATTTGATGTTTTCTCTCCTGGCTGTTGCCTTAGCAGAGTTTCACACTGCTCTTCACTAGCCGGTGGGACTTGGAAGGAACATGGAACAGTTGCCTCAACTGCTGAGCAGAGAGGATGCTCTAAGCGCCAAAGTCTGCTGCCAAGCTAAAGTCAAACAGTTCTAGGATAGCAGAGTGCCAGCTCCTCTGGTCCAGCAGAGGCTGCCTGCAGGGGATGGAGGAGGAACTGCCACCCAAGCTGAGTGTGGTAATGCAGGTCCTGGAAAACAGGGTGACAATGGCAGATGGCAGTTTTTTAGAGGCACTTACTAATAGCTGTTTCTGTGGAGCTGCATGCACCACAGCCTTCATCAAGAGAAATTCAGGACAGCGATTGTGTCTGTCAGAGTTCCAGTCTTTCTTTATAGGATGAAGTAGTGGAGGAAGGAGAGGAAGAAGAAAGTAGAGGGGAAAGGAGTCTGGGGATAAAGTGTGGAATGGGGAAGATGAAGTAATCAGGGATCAACACTGCAATGCTGTCTTGATACCTCAGTCTGCTTAGTGCCTGGTTCTGCATGACTGTGGACCTTCCTTGGGAGTTACTGGGGATTCTTAGGTCTCACTGGAGGTATTAAAGTCTGTCCCAGAAAGCTGTTTGCTTCATTTCTGGATCAGAGACTCCAGACACTGAGGTATTAAAAAATATCCCTTCTTAATATAAATATCATCTTCTTACAATATCATTGATAAATTCCATTGGCATTCTAACATAGAGAATCTCTTGAGAAATTTCAAGTATTCTCTAAGCAACCTCCTTTTTCTCCAGAAAGGATCTCGTACATGCCTTACAGTATTTGACTTATTTCAGTCTGTAAATCTTTCACAATTTGACTGCAAGGTACAGAAACACAAATTATGGTAAAAAAAAAAAGATCCCCTTTCCTTAAATGTCACTACCTTTCATAGCATGTGTCTGTTTGCCAAGGGACTGAGTGCTATTCTTGATAGCGTTAGAGATGTTTTTCAAATACCAGGTTGAACTGGCTGTATCAGTTCTTGTGCCCCTCTTCCATTCAAAAGGGAATTTCGTTGTCTATGCATAGAATAAGAAGGTATTATAAGCCACTCGCCATTCTCAAGATATTTGCCTTTGTCATAAGAACTTAAAGTTGTCATCACGATTCAAAGTGGACAGCACATCTTGGTTTGGGTTTTTTTCAGATCTGGGCTACTTCTGTAACATGAGAGACGAATCTCAGAGTAACAGTGAAGTTACTGAACAGACTTGGGGTGGGATGAGAGGTGATTTTGCCACAATCTCTCTGATTAATGTCACATAAATAAAGGTAAAACCTTAATCTCATCTGTATTAGGCTTATGTCCTTGCTTGAGCTTTTAGTCTTGCTGGTGTCATGACTGTGTCTGTTTTGGCTAGAGATTTCATCCTAGATCTGAGAAAGTTAAAATTGCGATGGGTCCGGTGTAAAGTGCAATTTTAGTGAAATCTCTGTGGTTCAAAAAATTCTGTCTTGGTCTACTAACAGTACTATTGAGTATTATTAGGTGCATGGAATCTTTGACTCCATGAATACGAGCTTATCCATTCGAAAAATGCATTAATAGATCTTGCCTCGTCAAAAGAAAAGCCATATCTCCTCTGCAACTGCTAGTGAAATTTGGACTGCGCTGTCATGTATAAAGAGACTGGAGCGAGTGAGGCAGAGTGAGAGCTGGCAACAGGTCTTCCCATCATCCCCAGGAGTAGCAAGGTGCAGCAAGTTCACTCATTAACTTCAAAAGAATGTATTAAAAGTATGTGGTAGACAGGTTATTGAAGTGGACAAGGTTGTACCCATTAGGATGTTTTTGCTCTGTAACTAAATGATGAATTTAAAAGTCTGACAAACTTTTTTCTGAGTATAATATCTGAAATATTTTTAGACCAAAATTGTCTTGGGAAACCAATTTTGAAATTGGAATAATCTGCCTCCTAGAAAGTTCAATTAAAGTCAAAACATTTAGCATAATGAACTACTTATTACCTATAGTTCAAATTTCGTACATTGCACCAACTTGCAAAGTTGTTTCTCCTGATACAGTGGAAAAACAGTATGCAAAATATTTTGTGATTGTGAAGAAAGCTTGAGCTGATGTTAAAATATCGTGTAAATGGAGTGAAAGAGATTGTTGCCAGATTATTTTTTTAGTCGGTCACAAATCCCACTAGAGGAGGCAGAACTGAATACCAAAGTACCATTAAATTTCACAGAAGTATTTGCTTCAGCTTGCTTCTACTTTTCTTGATGATTTCATAGTGCTGTACCCATTTCCTGATCCCAAAGGAGTACACTTAGTTTTGTGGATAGATCTGCTAACCCAGTTTGAGAAATGGGAATTTGATACCTACCTCTTGTTCAAATTCAGTTTGATTGCCCTGAGAAGACATGCAGTATTGACATCCATAGTAATATCTGGTTAGGCAGAGTCATAAGAAATTATGAAACGACAACTTTGTAGATTTAGGCATGACAGGCCCTTTTCCAGAACTGCATGAAACCCAAGACAAGATGTTTTGTCTTCTTGGTATTTTTACATGTGCCCAAACAAGGATAATAAACAGGATAGCAAGTCATCTGGCAGAGTTGCCTGTGTATCTCCAGCTGGGAAGGACCTTTTGAAAAACCCAGAAGAGCCATAGGCAGGGATTCAGCAGTGAAGAAAGTGAGTCTATATGTCTGTAATTCGTTTGGCTGTCCAGGGTGCAAAGTCACTGTGAATATGACTCAGTAATTCTGAAGAATAGTCAGGATGAAACATAGGAACGTGGGGAGTACTGGGGAAGTTTGAGATGCTGCAGAGCAGATAAGGAATAAAATAAAATAAATGATGCAACAGGGCAATTGCTTAGGTTTTGCCATTGGTGGAACAAAGAATTTATATCTGGTAAATCCAATACATTGCACAAAGCATGGACTGTAAAACTTGCTGCCTCAAACAGCTAATTGACGTGAAAATTGCACTGGGTTTTGTCAAGGACTACTGCCTTGGTTTTGATATAGGGATAATAATTTTCATGTATCTGAGGAAGAAAATGAATACAGAAAGGACATTTGGGCAACTAAAGAAAGGTAAATCAACGGGACTATCAGGACAATTTGGACTCCAGTATGTCTCTTCTCAAGAGTACTGTGAAGATTGTGGGCCAGATCTTCATCTGCATGAGTATTATTCAAAGAGGTCATGTAAGCTGATTATCAGAAAAGCATCTAACTTGCCTTTCATTGGTTATCTGACCTGGAGCCACAAAGTGATTGTATAAGCATATGCAACAAACTATAATATTTGCAAATAACTCTTGGCACTTCTGTGTTGGTAATTTTGGTGATTTATTGACCCAACAACTATCCTAACCTCCAGCTTTGATAAACCCCTTTCATCTGCAAATAGAAGAAAGAGTGCTATGCCAAGTGTATAGACATTGTTAGAAATCACAGAATCACAGAATCACAGAATAGTAGGGGTTGGAAGGGACCTCTGTGGGTCATCTAGTCCAACCCTCCTGCTGAAGCAGGGTCACCTACAGCAGGCTGCACAGGATAAAATGATAAAAGGAGGACTGAAAAATATTATGGTATCGTATTGGAACTGCTGCCAGTGTTTGGCCAGATGAGAAATTTGGTAGGAACTCTACTTAACAATGAGGAACCAAATTCCCTTGGACTATTGCTGTCAGAGGGTGTCCAGTCTAAGCATTTCCTTTCATTTTGTTCTGTGCTACATTAGTCTGCTCTCAGTCACAGCAGTTTGTTGGTTATTCTTGGGTCTTACTCTCTAAAAAGTAGTCTTTATAAGGTCTTGCAGTGTATAAATAGGCTGGTTACCTCAGTCTTCTCACTACCAAGTCTGGCATAAATCTTGTGGATGTCATTGCCAGCAGCACAACATCGGGTAGTTTACACCTGAGAATACAGCAGGATCCCAGAAAGTATGAAGGTGCAACTGGTATGTGGTGCATTCAGTAGTAATCCAAATGATATGTTGATGTACAGCTGCAAGATAGAACTGGAAGGAAATAGAACTCCGTGGCAAAAATTAGTCTTTAACTGCCCTGTGTTATGCTGTGAAAAATCCAGCCTTGCAGCCAAACTGGATACAATTCAAAGATAGTTTAAATGAGCCAGCTCTCTGTTGGTGCTGGCTGAGAAAACTATTGAAGTATTATCTGTATCGGCAGTATAGCAAGAACAAAAAAGTAAAAAATTGCATTTGCAAGCTGTGATAGCCTTAGTAGTGCATGACAAAATTGCCTTACGGCAAAAAAAAAAGGAAACCACAATGAACTAATATAACCTTAGAATGATTAATTTTCAAAACAAAGGAACATCCTTTTAAGTATGGCAAAGTACATTTTTCTGAGGGAATTGAAGGGATCAATATTGTTCATTTGAAAATCTTTTCATTGCATGGAGAAGAAAAATTAACTATAGATGGTTTTGAATTCACCATGGCTGTAGTTGAAGGTAGGTTGACTCTTACAGCTGCATTCTTGATCCTGGAACAGTAAAAATGGTTATAAGTAAGCTGTTACTGTACTAGAGGTACATAACTGGAATGACGGGGATTTTGGAGCTGTAGACAATGCAGGCTGAATATAATGAGCCGTATTCTATATATTCTGCTGATTCTTAGATTTACTTGTCATCCCCAAGATATTTCTATTGAAAGAGAAAAGCATTCTAAACTACCTTTTAAGAACATTATGAGACTTAAATGTCATTCATGAACATGTTGTGAGGATTATCTGTTTTCAAATACCATTTGAAAAAAATCTACATGTGAATTGCTAAGTAATATAAATCACTAACTAAATTGTAGGCTAACATGATATATCTAATATTTACAATGATCTGCAATAGGAAAATATATAAAATATTTTAAAGAGATATTTACTTTCAAGTTATATTTGTTTAGGAAATATTGGGTACATTGTGTTTTCATTTCTGACAAAATTCAAATGTGTGATTTTGATACAGTTACAAAGGAATTAAAAATTTCAGGCAAGTGTACCAGACCTTTGAGAATTCATAATATAAATTCATGAATTAAGATGACAAGGGATTAAGCAGGTTATCCAGATTAGGTTTGTAATACAAAGCCATTTCATTAATATAAAAGCTTCCATCAACTCTAAAGTGATTTACTAACATCATTACATAGCAAGCTGCTGATTCTTTCTCAGTCAGTCTGTTTCAACGGTGTTTTCAGATGCTGTAAAAGCCTGGGTGAAAGGCAGGTCAGTTAAACATAGAATGTCTAACAGGTAGGTGTATTAACAATGTAACTCTTGCAGTACTACCCACAAAACTGCAATATTTTGTGGCATTCTCCCTCCCCATCCGCTGACCTCTCCTGTGCATTGTAGACACTTCAGAGCATCCCATCAGAATGGAGTCACGTCTGGCTGGAGAGTGAACACACTTGAGTTTCATCTGAATTCCTGCTGGCAATGGTGTAAGGGCACACACCACTGAGTGGTTGTTCTCCTGTCTCTAGAGGACAGTGACATACACATGTATTCTGCAGGATGGCAGACATCACAGGCAAGTTAATGTGATTCCCATTTACAGAGCAGAGTATTTGCTTGTCATGGTTCTAGTGCTTAGTTGCTGGCTGCCGGGTTAAACTACAACAGTCCTTTAAAGGAGTCCATATAGCACATTGAGGCTGTGCTAAGAATGAGAATAATTATTATTAATTTTCTATTGTTTAGCTTTCAAGTTGTTCTCCTACCTGCCTTGCATTCTGCAGGTTTAGGGACAGCAATACTGCAGTATGTATTACCACAAGATACTACAAAAGAGATTTGCAATCCAAGCACATGAGACTAATTTTCAAACCAGCTGGAAGCAGGGATAAGCGGTTCTCACCCAACGACCCCTATCTTAAAGGGAGGTTTTTCTGTCATGCGTAAACAGTCCATTCCACCTCCCACTTATGTCCCAGAAATGATAAAACCTCAAAGCTCAGTGAGTGGCTCTCTTCCATTCTTATTTTGTAGCAGCCTATCTGACCATGCTGGAGTGTTCTTCATTTCAAACTCCTCCAGAGGTGAAAGCATTCTGAAATGGCATTTATAAAAGTCTTTTGAAAATTACCATTTGGTGTATCTACAGTACACAGCAACTGCAGTAAATTCTGACAACCACTTAGCAGGGATTATACAGAACTTCTTGAAACCATTTTTCATTGCCATCTGTTCTCTGAACAAGAGGAACTGAGATGACTAAGGTGGATGCTGCAATATGCATAGAGCTGCTTGCTGCTTGGAACTCTGCACAGTTTACTAGGTTACTTTAGCTGGTATCTGAGAAGTACCACAGAACTGTCAAGAGCTGATATTGCAATCAATGGTAAATGTTTTCATTCTTATTACATACTGCCTTTATGGTAGATTGGATCCCAACATTAATAAAACATGGAATCTAAGTGCAAGAATTAATTCAGTGCAAGAGCTATTTGAAGATGTCAGGCAATTAGTCACCCTTCTCTTCAGCTGCAAAAATTCAACTCAATTTCCTATTCATAGATCGTTGCCAGGAATGCCAAATCAATAATGTAAAGCATTATGGGATTATAAAAAAGGCACAGTGCTTAATAAAGGCAAGCATCATTGTGGGTTTTGTTATAATCCCCCTTGGTGGACTTGGTCTTCTGAGATGTGACGTCCTGTTTGTACACAGCCAAAGGCAAAACAGCCTGTGCTGACTGACAACGCCAGCGGTTGCTCATTCAGACTGCTCAGCTAGAGAGAAAAGAATTGATTCAGACCACCCAGAAACAACCTCAAGTTTCCTGTTCACCTCAATTAGTTTAAGAGCTATACAAAACAAGATATTTACGCTGGGCATGAAGCAAAAGTTATCATTCTCAGTAGATATTTCTAGTGTGATAGTATCCAGGCATCCAAACAAACAAGAACACAGAATCACCCTGCTCAAGTAGTACATTGGAGTTTTGTGCGCTAGCCTTCACCTAAAGATTGTCAAGACCAATCCAATTTAATTAACAGGTCTATGTCTAACATACAATATTATGCTGGATGTAATGATGTCCTGAAGCCCAATATATATTATTATATATACACCAAAAAGTTCATTTGTTGGCTGATCTCCAGTATTGTCCTTTCAGAGGAACTTCCACACCATGGATAGGAACAGCAAAACTTGATGAAGCCAGAAGATTCTTTGGATTAGGTTTTACTTGTTGTTAGTTATTATTTGTAGCACTTCAGTTTCTGTAATTCTTTATTTTTGTAACCTAAATTCCAAGTTCATAAAAAACCATGGTAGGTAGAAGGGCAGTGATTCTGAAATCCAAGTAACAGAAAGAAAAAATATATTTCTAGTTTTTCTAGCAAGCACACGTGGAAGAGCATGTCCAAAAAGCATTTCATGAGCCACTGTTCTCAGTTGCCTGTCAAATAAAAGAAAGGACAGAGTTTCTGTCTTGCATGTTATTAAACTGAAACAGGAGTAACACTGGGATGTGAAGAGTGCCTAAGAGAGACCAAATTTTTACTGTTTCTAAGAGGAAGCCTGGTTCCATGTTAGGGGCCATATATAACCCTAGTTCTAGGTTTGCCTCTGCAACAGAGTTCCTAAATTACTGTGGCCGATTCAGCTAATTCTCTAAGCATGAACTGTCCATCAGTAAAATCTGAATTGTTACATTAAAAATAAAAATAAAATGAGAATTATTACAAGAATACACTTCAACAGAGGGTTATGAGGATAATTATGTTAAAATTTGGAATGCAAGTATGCCTAGACGGATAACTATATTTGTCTACCACAGCTGAGGTGGCTTGGAGGTTATACAGTCCATCCAAAAAGAGCTGGTACAGCATTCCAGCCATAGGTCTGCCGGGAGAACAAGTCAAAACAATATCCTTAGGAAAAGTGGCAAAAATTCTGAAATAATATCCATAATTTGGGCAAAATTTGAGATATGATCTCTTTTGGCTTTGCATCTCTTGATTTAAGCCTCTTTGCAGTGTCTGATTAAAAATTAAGTTTTGCCACAGATGTCAGGACACTGACTGCACTAATATAGGCCTTAATTGCCCTGACCAGACCCACCCAAACATTTCACCCACACCCTCTGCCTATGTCCCAGGAGCTCCACTCAAGCTCAGGCCTGAGTTTTCAGTCTTTATGCGAGCAAGGATTTTGTACATGTGCCTGCCCGTAGGTCTGTCTCTGCCTTTATTTCCTAGATGGAACTTGGAGCTATGTTGTAGTTCCATCTCTAGTCTCATCTCGCACCCAGTGTTCTGTTACTTCTAGCTGGACTCCCTCCATGGACGTGATTCATCATCATGCCCTGTGTGGAGATGTTGAGGGGCCATGTTATCAGCTCCTGGTTCTGTGTACCCTGCTCAGATCTTGTGGGGCTGCACCCTGGTTGGTGAGGATGTTGCTTGTGTTGTGATTTTTCATAGCTCCTGGATTTCCCTCCTGTAAAAGCCTTGCTTTTGTTGCTCCCTGACACCAGATCTGGTATAAAATATGTATGTATATGTAAGTAGTGTAACTTTGTTAAATGAATTAACTCACATCAGGTGTAATCAAGCCAACTGAGCTATTCTAGGTCTGCATGAAGATCCAGCTTTGTATCTTAGATTATATTTCAGTTTAAAATGTTGAAGTGGCCAGTGGTTACTTCAGAGGATGCTGTCAAGTGTGCCGTATTGGAATTTTTCTAACCATAAAACAGCTGTTATCTAATGTGACATTATGAGTGTTATGAAGGTGCTTGATGATGCACCTGCATGTGATTTATGTGCATAACTCCATTAGCACTAATGGGAGTTAATGGGTATAGCCTACTAGAAGAGAAGAGGCTATTTCTCTAAGTGTCAAAGACTAATAAAAATGACATTTCAATTTGGATGTCCAACCTTCAATTTAGGCAGCAAGTGCTTCAGATCAATCTTTTGACAGCTACAGTGCCATAATTAACTTCAGGCTCAAATGGATTGTTTATGCTATTTCAATAGCTTATTCCCATGCTTTAAGACCTTCCTTCCCTTCTTTGACTTTAGGGGGAATATATTCGCTTGCATTTACAAGTTCTGTATTGTTGGTCTACTGCATTACAGAGTCGTGTATGTATTAACACAAAGGCTTGATTCTCTTGATTCACACATATACCTAATTTCTTGGTTTGTTGTTGTTGTTTTTTTTTAACCAAAATATTTGATTTACTGTAGATGGATTAGTTTTCTTGCCACTTGGTAGAACAAGCTGGGTTCAGTTCACAACAATTGTCAATGTTGTGCATAATCAGCAGAGTTGTTAACCAAATGCAGTGTCTGCAGAAAGCAGTGCTCAACCACTGAGAGCTCTAAGGGCTGAAGGAAGACTCAAATTACTTGATGACCATAGAGCTAGACTGATCTTACTGAGGGCAAGAAATGATTTGCATAAACTTGACTTTCAGATGCCAAAGCGTAGAGCTAGCAGTTTCAATCAAACCAACTTGGAAGCTGCTGGTGTGTGTCAAAGATGGCAATGCACTGTCCCAAACTCACTGGAGATCCTGAGGAGTTGGATGTTCTTCCCCACTGTCACACCGTATGCCAGAGAGGCTCAGGATGATGTTAATCATTGGAACACAAACCTACCACACGAGTGGTGTGCCTCAGGGGTCGGTACTGGGGCCAGTGCTGTTTAATATCTTTGTCGGTGACATGGACAGTGGGATTGAGTGCACCCTCAGCAAATTTGCCAACGACACCAAGCTGTGTGGTGTTGTCGATATGCTGAAGGGAAGGGATGCCATTCAGAGGGACCTGGACAGGCTGGAGAGGTTGGCCTGCATGAACCACTCGAAGTTCAACAAGGCTAAGTGCAAGGTCCTGCACATGGGTCGGGGCAATCCCAAACACAAGTACAGGCTGGGCAGAGAGTGGCTCGAGAGCAGCCCTGAGGAGAAGGACTTGGGGGTGCTGGTGGATGAGAAGCTCAACATGAGCCGACAATGTGCGCTTGCAGCCCAGAAAGCCAACCATATCCTGGGCAGCATCAAGAGAAGCATGGCCAGCAGGTTGAGGGAGGTGATTCTGCCCCTTTACTCTGCTCTCGTGAGACCCCACCTGGAGTACTGCATCCAGCTCTGGAGCCCCCAGTGTAGGAAGGACATGGTTGTGTTGGAGCGGGTCCAGAGGAGAGCCATGAAGATGATCCGAGGGCTGGAGTACCTCTCCTACAAGGACAGGCTATGAGAATTGGGGCTGTTCAGCCTGAAGCAGAGAAGGCTCCGGGGTGACCTTATAGCAGCCTGCCAGTGCCTGAAGGGGCCGACAGGAAGGATGGAGAGGGACTTTTCACAAGGGTGTGCAGTGATAGGACAAGGGGGAATGGCTGTAAACTAAAAGAGGTCAGATTTAGAGTAGATATTAGGAAGAAATTCTTTACCATGAGGGTGGTGGAACACTGGCACAGGTTGCCCAGAGAAGCTGTGGCTTCCCCCTCCCTGGCAGTGTTCAAGGCCAGGCTGGATGGAGCTCTGAGCAACCTGATCTAGTGGAAGATGTCCCTGCTCATGGCAGAGGAGTTGGAACTAGATGATCTTTACAGTCTTTTCCAACCCTTACCATTCTATGATTACCACCTCCCAAATGTGTCCATACAGCTTAATGGAGAAGCAACAGTTAATTCGTGCAGTCTCTTTGAAGGTCATCTCGGTCACAGTGGTCTGTTTACTGTGGCATACTTAAGAGTCTTGCACCCACATGTATGTATCATACTATGCCGGTATCCTTACTTCAAGGCAAGGTGCTCTGGATGTGCCCTGCATCCTGGTTCCAGAGTTATTGGAACCTTAACAGAGTACACTACAGCCTTCTCTCTGTCTGTGTACCTGGCTCGCCTTTCAAAGCAGTCTAGGGCAAGAAGGAAGCCAGTGCACATCTGGGTCTCAGGGTTCTGTGTAATCTAGATGAATATCTGATTTAGTACTTGAGAGTTTTGCACTGAAATGAACGGTCTCAGGTAATTTTTTTTTTAAATTACTGAGCAGTCCTCTTGAAAGATCTTGCCTCATCAGAAAAAAATGAAGATTTATTAACAACCAAAGAGAATTACACATATCCTCTTTAATTCTCCTTGATTTTTCTCTGACCTTTCTGATTTTGTTTACCTAACAGACTTCTGTGAAATGCCTGTTCTTACAGTTAACTCTATTTCTATTAGCCATTCAGCTAATGAGAGTGCTTGGTGGGTGATTGTATTGTTGAAATACAGCTGCCATTCAGACAACAGAAATATCATTTTCCAAACTGGCTGTATGGCCTGAAGTAGCTAATAGATTTTGTGGTGCACTTTATGGATTTGATTATTCATGACAGTGATTTTTAATCACTTCAATTATCATTATTTTAATAACTCATGACAAATTTTTCACAGCATCCTCAGTAAAACATATCAGGGTAACTATTCTCAGGTTCTAAACATGGTCATTTCTATAAGAGAGCAGCTCTTGGAATATCAGTTCTGTCTTTGTGATTCCCCCACAGAAATTCGGACAGCCCTTGAACTTCTAGAGGGTCATCTTCGGAGAAAAGTTCTTGAGATCTTTGTTCTTTGTGTCCAGCTATGAGTGTGTCCCTGACACCCTCATTGCCTGCTCATGCTGAGTAGTGCTGTGATCTATGGATAGTTCCAATGAGTATCAGTGGGACTTCCTGAGGAATAAGACATTACTTAACATTACGGTGGCAGAGTAATCAGACCTGCGGGAAGTTAATCAATCAGCATTACAGCATGCCGGGAGAGATGCCTTAGTTAGACAGTTCTCTTTTGTAGTTAGATATCTGTTTTAGTTTGACTTTTTTTTTTTTTAGTGCAGAATGCTCTTGCTTAGGAAGAGAGTGCTTTGCAGGCAGATGCCTTGTATCTGTTAGTTTGATGGAGGTACTTTCGTGGATGTATGTTTGACTCTGAGGTGGTGTTCACGAAATTAATAGTTACATATAGGGATATGGGCTCAGTTAACTGTTACTTCCTAACTGGAAGTGACTGGGGGTGTTTCAGGCTAGGGTTATACACTAGGATTTTAACCTGTGTCATAAATTCACCTTCATGATGCAGCTACTAGAATAGCTGTGGGAGAGAGAAGGCAGGACAGAAATGAAACAGAACATGTTCAAGAGTTGCCTGTGTGATGCATGCAGTTACTACCATTTTTTCCAGCCTATGTCCATTTCCATGAATATGTTACGGGCCAGAGTATCTCTCAGAGTGAATAAAGGGGATACAGTCTAATCCTTAGATGTGTTTCTGTGTGTGATGTATTTGAACAAAGATTTCCAATTGTGATATTGAATACATAGGGCTAGAGCATTGGTTGATGTAAATCAGTGTACCTCTGTTAATTATGGACAGAATGGAATTTTATTTTAACTTAGCACCACACTTTGTACAAGGAAGTGAATTCAGCTACAAGATAAGTCAAATTCAATCAAGCAATAGAGATGCTGTTTCTCCAGTTGAAGTAAAAAAAAATAAATCTAAATATTCAGCTGTAGTTGAACATGATGGCATATATTATGGAGTTGTGCCTTTCATTAGTCTGTGTTAATATATATGCAGAAATCAATCAACTTAAATGTGATTTACCATTGTTTTTAGAACAAGGAGTTAAAGGTCTCCCTCTTTTCCTCTGTTAAGTAATGTAGATGAGCAGACTATTAAATCCTACACTATATCCATTAGGAAATCAAGCAGTTAAACAAATATGAGTGGTTTAATCCTCACAGCAGTTTAAAAGCTTTTCCATTATGTTATTAACTACACATTAGCAAAGAATAATGATTAATGAAAAAAGCCTTCAGTATTCCAAAATACACAAATCTGTGTAACATAAAAATGTTGGCATGGCCTCAGAATATTATTGAGTGATAGATGCATTACAAAATTTATGTAGGACCTCATTAATGTAACAGTCAAAAGTTATGAGATCTTTTATAACATCAGGTTGGCAAGATGGAAGGAATAGCTAATTGTGATCAAATAATGCCAGGTAACTTCAGTAATGCAGATTTTTTTTTTTTTTTGTAAAATTTTTTCTTGTAAAATCCCTGGTGTTTTTTTCAATACACCTCTACACATACATCTCTGTTAAAAGATCACTCCTCTTACTGATGTAGGAGAAGGCCTGGTTGCAGTTCTCTGAAATGAATGTGAGCAGAAACTTGAACCTGATTTTTTTCCCATGGTGTGGGTACATGTCTTACTCAGCCTGTCCATTGAAGAGTGGGATTTTCCAGACCAGCTAAATAAGTAGCCTACATTTACTATTTCCAACAGCACATGTGTAGGGGACAACTTCAATGGAAAAAGCATAGAAATAGTCTTCCTCTCAGTTCAGTTTTCAAGAATCAGCTTTTAAGAGATGGTAGAAGTTGAAGGTTGTATAAAAACCATGATGCTTAATTGCCACATATGGCCCAAACCATTGTTCACTTATGACAGGAGTGCAGTGGTATGTGTTATATTTATTCTCTAATTATTTTTTTTCATGAAAGGAAGACTCCTTCAAAATATTCTATATAGACCTGATGAGAATTTGTGAAATGTAATATTCTGGGAAAAGATGGAATTTCATACTTCCCTTCACCGTCACATATGTTGGTTAAAGTAATTGTTGATACTTTATACTTTCAGAATGATTGGATTCAGTGTACTTATTTTGTTAGGAAAAAATACTAATTTTTTCTTCAGGACAAATTAGGAGCAAAATATCAAATTGTGTGCACACCCATCCATATGCATACACATTCTGTATTTTATATGTATCAATCCAGCATGCGTGGCCCCTTGTAAACCACAGAACTACATGTAATAGTTGAGAATGGAAGAGACCTCTAGAGGTTGGCCAGTACAACTTCGCTGCTTGAAAAGACATGGTTCTGAGCAACCTGTTCCAGTTGGGTTTTGAATATCTCCAAGGAAGGAGACTGCAAACTCTTTGAGCAATCTATTCCAGTGTTTGATCACTCTTATGGTTAAAAAGGTTTTTCTGTGTTTAAATGGAATTTCCTGCATTTCAATTTGCCCATTGCTGCTTGTCTTTTTGGTGGGCACCACTGAGAAGAGTCAGGCTCCTACTTCTTCACAGTCTCCCATCACGTGTTGATACACATGGAAAAGATCACTCCAGCCATTCTTTTATTCAGGCTATGAATAAGGTGGAAAACTCAGATAGTATTGAACAGGCTAATTTTGGGCACTTGCACAAGTCACAGGGGGATTGCTTTTTCTTTCCATGAAGAGCAGACTGGCTGCTCAGCCTTCTGCAAAGGATGGAGCTTGGGGAAGTAGGTATACTGCCTAGTTACCAGTTTAGCCTTTGGAAACACAGAAAGACCTTTTATACTAAGAAAAAGGTATTTTGCTGTTGGCCTATGGTGATGTATAATCAACAGTATATTCTTGGTTCATCTGAGCAGCACACAACAGAGGAAGTGGGGAGCCTCAAACTAATTTCATTGATAGCGCTTTCATTGAAGTGTAGAAGCTCACCATCCATAGATCTCAGTTAAGGGAATAAATCGACTTAAGCATACCTTTATCTTTGTTTTTCCCATAAACAGGCTTACTGCTTGAGGTTTTTGTTGCTGGGCTCTCTCCATTGTAATTACAAGATATTTGTAAGAAGAGGTTGAAATCAGCATGTTAACATTAACTACCTTTTTATTTTTTTTTTAATCTCAAAATTGAAAGAGAATACTTTTCTACCTGTATACCTACCTCTGCTACTCCTGGACCAAACAGTACTCACAGACTTAGTACATGAAAGGAGTGAATGCCTCAGACTCCCCCTCCCCCCCCCCCCC
>Ga0065711_1031664_pt1 | contig 29048 bp, 12 predicted proteins | sample Hoacrofraction12_FD_59098 | JGI IMG/M metagenome (GOLD analysis project Ga0065711, IMG submission 59098) | Hoatzin crop microbial communities from Cojedes, Venezuela - Epithelial fraction 12 v2 (version 2) | ecosystem: Host-associated > Birds > Digestive system > Esophagus > Crop | place... | reverse complement strand
CCCCCCCCCCCCCCTTTTTTTAATGGAGGACAGAGGAATGCAGAATTGCAAACGCAAGTGCAAATATGGGCTTATATTAACTAAAAGAACATTGTGAAATGGCTGCTTACTACATATTTGAAAAAAGCACACCATGTAACACTCTGAATTCTTCTAAAAATTCTCACGACTATTCCTGTGCTTCTGACCACATTCTATAGACTTGAATTTTCTCCTCTACCTGTATTCTCTACACTTTCCTTTCTCACACTAATAACTGTTGAACAAGTTAATTATGGCTATTTTATGCTGCAGTACTGTCAACTGGAAGGGAGTGTCGAAAGGCTGGCATAGCCAGCAACAGAAGTAACACAGAAAACTGATGAGTGGTCTGTGGCATCCAGCAGCATCTGGTAAGCTTGGGGAGTCTACGAATGTATTTACATGTATTAATTTACTCCAGCAATTTTTGAAAATTTAAGCAAGCAGATGCTTTGGAAGTTTTCCAGCTAATAACAAATACCCCATTTACATTACGAAAGGTATCCTTCCCAAAGATAATATTAACTGTTTTCCTGCAATGTTAAGACCCAGATTTTAAAGCCCTGTGAAGCTACAATAAACATGAGATCTGATCAAGCACCTGTAGCTTGTTTACCAAACCAGTATTAAAAAAGGTTTACCTATTGCTTGTAAGCAATTCTAAAACCAGTTAAAAGTTCAAATTCATGTGGAATTTGGTTAAGCTTTTTTCAGAGAAGTAATTATATATTGTCTCTTTTAATTATTAAAAACAGTGTTTATGTCAAAGGTAAGGTCCTGTATCAAATTTCCAAGAAGCTGGGTGGTAGATCAACATGAAAATACACTCAAAATAAACGTGTTTAATACAATAGGAAAGAGAACCTGGCAATTTTCTTTAAAGTATTGTTCGTTCAAAATATGATCTCTTGAAACATTCAAGCTTCAGTTGCAGTATCCCACACACATTACACATAGATGTACACCCACACACAAAGACATAGGCCCTTCTTTAAAGGGTATTAATTACTATGGCAACTACTGTCACCGACTTAGGCAGCTCCACTTATTTTATTATTACTTGTATACCCCTATGAACACCAAAATCCCATGACATTCGCCAATGCAGTTCATAATCCAATTTTATCCTACTTTACCCAATAATTATTTGAATCTTATGTAAATAATGCAACATGCATCTTAAACTAAAGGGATACACAAGACAGATTTTGTAATACAAACATAGTGAAGTTTCATGCGCAAATTTTTAAGTAACTCACAGTAATTTCAGAAGGCTGAAATACATATACTCTAGAAATATACGAATACATGCCTCGCTATCTTTCCATATCCAACACTGTCTGAAAAATTCAGTGTGGAACATACTCAGAAACAGACCCTCCACAATCACTACTTTTTGTATCATACACCTGGATTCCAAAACACTGACAAACAGGTGTTCAAACAGGTGTTCAAATGCAGTAAGACTGATACAGAGAATCACAAGCAAGAGCTTATTACTGTGTTTTCATACATTTTAATAATATCTCTACACCATTAATTTAACATTACAATTTATTAGAATATACACAAAAGAAATTTTAAAAGAATCTAATTAAAAAAAAAAATCAGGCTCCAAAGTGCTAATGTAACTGATGCTCACGCACCCTTCTAGTAATTAAGATTGCATCACATTGTACATACATAAAAATACATACACAGATTTACATATTGTCCTACTGAACCTCTGCCCTGTTCAGCGCACAGAACACTTAAGAAACAGTTATTCAATATTTTATATGTTTTGCTCAATGCATGACCTGACTTATTCTGTTTCCAATATCCACCTTTCTCTAAATAAAAAGAATTACTAAAATGTCTCTTCCACAGCACTCGGTGTTATAGCAACTAATTTCATATTTTGAAATATCCCAAGAGACTTTATTTTCAACAACAGGATGCTGAGGCATACAAAGATCCACAAAGTTATACAGTGCCCATTCATTTTAGATGCTCATTTTAAGATTTAAGAAAAAAAAAAATTAAAAAAATTCTTCACTTTGCATTGGACCTCACAGATTAAAAGCAAAGCTTCTGTTGAGTTGTTTGTGGATTCATGTGCTCAACAATTCCTCTAGCTAAATCTTAAGATCTTAGGCATACTCCAGAAAACAAAAAGGAATGAGTAACTACTGGCTTGCTGTGAAAAGTTTGTTTTAGGAGCTTGTCTCGTATCATTTAGGAAGCTTGTGACAAAGCAAAGAAGTTCAGTTCTCCTGGGCAGCATTAAATGGTCTTAACCTTGAATCTCTACTTGTCTCTTTCTGCAGATTCCTGTTATTTTCATTACAGACCTTCAAACTACATTGTCAGGTCAGGTAGAGCAATACACAGTACTGGCATTTTATCAGGTAATTCCTGAACACTTCTATTCTGTAAGAACTGAAACAATAGTTGTACCGGGGTAAAAAAAGTGGAAAAATCATACATCTGCAGGGGGGGCAGCAAAGCAAGACTTCGTAAACTTTAGCATCTTTGCCCGTTGTAGACTATATTGCACTTAGTATGCACAGGCTTTTCCGCTTAGTTCCTCCAAGATTGGTCCCATCAGTTCTGCTGCTGTCCTACCTCTGGCTCCTTATCTCAGACCTCTTCTCTTTGCCTCTATTTGTCCTGTCTCCATGATTCAGGACTCTCAGTTGAATATCCTTGCTAAGCCTGACATAATCTTTTCTTCTAGACTTGCTCTCTTACCTCCACTCTGCCTACTAGACCCAATTCCTATGCCCCTCTCATTTTTTTCTCCAGTCTGCACTTAACCACACCCAGCAGTTACACTAGCCAACCTCTATCCATCCTTGACCGAGATACCAGTTCCCACAGCTACCAATATCCCCCCTTAAATTATCCCCATGATGTCCTTTGCCAGCTCTTGTCCCAGACTCTTCCTCCCTTTGTTTATGATTTGCCCAGCCCTTCTTCCTCCTCTATTAATAGACCTTTTTTCACCTGCCCTCATTTTCTTCTCTGCAGCTTCCAGATTCCTTCACTTGTAAATCATCATCTCAGGAAAGCATTATTGCCCTCATATTGCCTCCTGGTCACACTACTGTTCTTCAGGTATTCAAACAGACATTAGGTGCATTTTTTCTTTTGGCCTCCCTCTTCCACCCTGCTTTCGTGACAACAGAAGACCCTCAAAAGCACAGGAGTAAAAACCTTCCCCTTTTTCTTTCAACACCTAGTCTGACCAATGACTGAGCCCTGAAATTTGTACTGCAGCACACTCTGCAAAGAAAGCACATGTGCAGTACAGTCACACTCCTATCACAGAGATGCTCTGGAAGTCTGAGAGATTCTAACAGCTGAAGACACACCTATTTCTACCCACATAAACTGGTATTTTTCAGAGGGTCTGCTAATCTGCATGAAGTTTCAAGGCTCTCCATAGGAAAAATAAAATATACACAGAAGATAAAAGCCATCCTCTTAACAGATTTCCAGACCTAGCTCCAAATCACAAGTATTAGAGCATTCCATATAAAATGTCGCAAGAATTCAGTGAGGCAGGATAATTTTACTAGACTTTTTCTCAGTAACAGCTGAGCTATTCCAAATAAGTATCCTCCTAAAAACTATCTCCATCTGAGGAAGACATTCTGCACAGAAAGGACTGAAAGGACGTTTCTGTCTGCACAGGAAGAGTTGCATGCACTGATGAGTGCTTATTTTGAATGGGGAGCAGAGACATTAACACACAGAACAACTAGCTCTTTTTCAGTGACATTTACTTTGGAGCTGTAAGAGAGACCTAAAAATTTGTGTTTCCATTAGTTCATCTGCTTTCTTATAATGTTTGGGTTAAAATACAAGTTACTGCAGTTTAACTTACCGAACATTTTCTGGTCTCAATTTATCCAGTACCATCTCTATTAAATCAGGCCTGAATTCTTCCAGCAAATATTCAGCTGCCAATACTTCTTCTATAGGATAATACTAAAAAACAAAGCCCAGAAACATGTAGATGAAGTAAACAAAAACTAAGCATGAAAAAAACTACTGTTTTGTAAAGGAAATAAAATCATATACTTCTGGTCACTAAATCTGCATTACCTTGGCAATTTCAAATTAGAAGTGCATAGATGTCTTAAAATTTTTCTCTTCAAACTAAACAGGATGGAATAGTACTCTAACTTTGCAACCATGTTTCTCCTATATTAGACAATATTATATACTGCGTATTACCATTGTTATTCTCTTGAAAGATTTTATCTCAATATAAAAAGTCATCCACCTTTAAATACTGTTTTCAACTAACTAAAGCAAAAATAACGTGGTAAATGCTGACCCCTGGAGGATATTTTTAAAGATAAAAGAACACCAAGTACTCATTAGAGTGCATTTGGGAAAAAACAAAAAAAAAGCAGAAGCAACTTCCCCCCCGCCCCCCCCCAAAAAAAAGCCACCAACAAACCCCCCAAAACAAAAAACAGTAAGTTTTTTAGGATTCTCTACAAATCAAATTTTTATTAACAGTAATATAAAAGAAAGTATATTTCAATTACCTAAAAGTATAATACAAATTTACACAATTTTTTATTTAGGATCAAACTGAAGATCTCTAAAGGTACATTGCAATTTAAGAAGAAAAAACAGCCAAAATTCTTCTGAAAATGATTAATGTAGTGGACAGGAAAACTTTGTTGATAAACATCTGTTTACCAAGGGAAAAATACCAGGTGACCTAAGCACCGAGTACTTGCAGTTTGCCATACAGGTGTACATTTTATGGCCAGAATGATTATGAAATGGCTTTCTGAACTACATACATTACTCAAAAAAACTACAGTGGAACAAATTCCAGAACACAGAGTAGCTCACACAAAGGATTCTGGAAAAGAGAAAGCATGGGGGGTGTAGTGTGGGCATAGGTGGAGACCAAGGACAATGAATCAAACCTGTGTCACAAAAAATTCAAACGTGAATGCTAAAGATACAGAATTTGAAAGGTCTTGTCCAAAAGATTCACAGTAGAATGCCCATTTAACTACATTCTGCATAAATGGCTAAGCAGACTAAGCAACCTGAAGGGGAGATTTTAAGTAACCTATGCACTTCTAATCTGAAATTACCAAAGCAATTCAGATTTAGTGACCAGAAGTCTACACTATTTCCTTTACAAACACAGGCCACAGTCTGCCCACCAACAGGAACTGAGCATAACATTTATTTGGTTACTTTCTCATTTTTGTATTGCTTGAGCAGGAGGGTTAGACAAGGTCACCTCCAGAGGTCCAGTCCAACCTCAACCATTTTGTGATTCTGTAATTGCTTTTCAGCAAGGTCAGAGCATAATGTAACTAAAATAAACCAGACTAAAACAATCTACATACAACAATCAGATTACAATGATTTTTTTAAAATTACAAAATTAAGGAGGCAAAAAAAAAAAAAGAAAAAAGGCACTGCAAACCAGGGAACAACTACCTGGAAAACGTCAAGCCTACACCTGACAAATATGAAATATAATTTGACAGAAAGACCTTAGTAGTGACTCCTTAGACCATCACAAATGTGCTTTAAAGATGAACTATTTTGTTGAATAAAAAGCCTTCTTAAATCCTTTTGGTAAACTTGCAACAACTTATGAAATTAAATTTACTCATGCTAATTTATACACAGGTTCTTCTCAAAGTTATGAAAAACAAATAGTATTCATAAGTGCATGAAATCACCAAACAACAGTTCTTGCTTGGTTAATTCAAAGCATAAACTTAGTATGACTCAGGCAATACAGAGAACTAGAAAAGTCACTTTTCTATTAAGTGTTTAAGCGACTAACAGCGGAATGAGAATTACCATTCATACTGCAAAGCACAGCAGAAGAAAAGCATTGAAAAAAAAAGTCCTGAATCAATACCCTACTCTTCATAACACTGCTGGCAACTTCCTGGTCTGATTTTGGAGACAGAAATTGTAATTGGGAATCATCCAACACACACAGACCACTGAAAGACTGTTTCAGAAGTCAGAAGTCTATTTGTTACAGAGATTTCATGCATTTGACAGAACAAAAGCAAGAGACAGCATCCCAAATAGGAGCGCCTTTAAATATCCATTTAAATGTTTTCAGGTAAGTCTAAGGCTTTTTAGTAAACAGAAAGACAATTCTGAAATTAAAGGTTGTTATTCTGGACTTTACAAATTAAAGGTGTGTGAGCACTAACAGGAATCCCTGCAAAGAAACCAAAAATGCCTGAGTAGATGTAGACACCAGATGTGCAATGGCAAATGGCTACAATGTATAAAAGGTGCATGAGCTCCACTAGACAAAAAAAAACCCACCGACATCTTCCTTTACTGCAAAGTGAGGGAACTGAATTTTGCAAGAAGTTTAAAGACTAAGATACGTGATGATTCCTTCAGTGCCAATACGTAATCACATTAGTAGAGTCAAACATTTCTAATTGGTTATCTTAATAGGAACATTTCTGCTTACTGCACTATTTCAACATTGTTAACAACAGAAACATTTAGAAACATAGTGCTTGTGTTCATGATAAAATACTATTTCTCCAATATTTCCCTAGAGAACACTTAGCCATGAGGTAGACAAAGAATGACAAGGCACATACGGTTTAACAAACACTGAAACAGATCATATGGCAACTCCAGTTCCTGTAAAATCAGTTCCATCAAGTATAGAAGCATAAAATGGTAGAAAGTGAAGGGAATGTGACTTACTGACTGCCAAAACTAAGATCTATGTAGCATGGTATTACCTTCCTAAGCTCAAGAAGTGCAAAGGACCTTTGCAAATACCTGTATTTATTAAAAGTATAATCAAACATGCTAAATGGTTACTATATTGTAAAACCAAACAAACGACACCAAAAAAAGAACCCCAAAAAACCAAAACCAACACCACACCCCATCCTCCACTCACATGCAACATTCCTCCAAGCTTTGATGTATAACCTCGTGGTCGTTCTTTATCTTTAAATCTGAATGCCACCGCATTTAGATCCTAGGAAACAATGTTGGAAGGGTTGAAAAGCATATACTAAAGATTCTTTTAAGAATATTTATTACCTACTTAATTCCTTTTTATTACATAAGGAAGGAGTTTTGTTGTATCCATGTTATAGGAGTTAGACACCTAACACAAACATTTTCAGTAATATTCAAGTTGCACAAAACTCACAAGAAATTTCATAGCCTCACAATGTGAAGTGTTACACAAGTCTCTAAGTCCTGTTCACGCTGAGACCTGTCCCATCGTATCTTTAAATTTCCTGCTAATTTGAAAACGCACCAACTTTGACACAACCACTGCATAGTGTTCCAGTGCAACATTCGTTGTATGTTAATGAACTGAAGCCTTTCCCTCTTTCTTTTTTGTTCCTTTTGTTCAGCCAGCCAAAAGATAAGTTTAGAGACAGAAAAAGTGTGCTTCTTTATGCTCTTAGCCACAGAAACAGAACAGCATCATTCTAAGAATACAATGGCAAGGGTGAATTAAAAAGATCTAAGAATATAAAGCAAATGAAAAGGACAGTCGATCCTTCTGCGCAACCATGCAGAGCCTGGCTAATCCAACAATCCAGCTGAAAATAAACTCAAAAGAAGATTTTTTTCAATCTAGTTTGCCAGCTCTTCTGACTCACCTCACTGCCTCAGGAGTGCTGGGGCTGATAGAAGAGGAGCAAGGGAAAGACACAGGGATAAGAGCTGGACGCAGGACTCCAGGTGGGCTCTCACCAGAGCGAAGCAGAGGGGCAGAATCCCCTCCCTCGACCTGCTGGCCACCCTGCTTTTGATGCAGCTCAGGATACAGCTGGGCTTCTGGGCTGCGAGCACACACTACCAAGACATGTTGAGCTTCCAGTCAACCAGCACCCCCAAGTCCTTCTCCTCAAAGCTGCTCTCAATTCATCATCCGCCCAGCTTATATTTGTGCTTGGCATTGCCCCGCCCCAGGTGCAGGACCTTGCACTTGGCCTTGCTGAACTTCATGTGCATCGCACAGGCCCACCTCTCAAGCCTGCCAGGGTCCCTGTGGATGGCATCCCTTCCCTCCAGTGTGTCCACCACACCATACAGCTTGGTGCCATCGGCAAACTTGCTGAGGGCACACTCAGTTCCACTGTCCATGTCGCTGACAACAATGTTAAACAGCACCGGTCCCAGTACTGACCCCTGAGGAATGCCACTCATCACTGGTCTCCGCTTTGACATCAAACCATTGACCCCAACTCTTTGAGTGCAACCATCCAGCCAATTCCTTATCGACTGAGTGGTCCATCCATCAAATCCATGTCTCCAATTTAGAGACAAGGATGTCATCCAGGACAGCAGCACATGCTTTGCTCAAGTCCAGGCAGATGACATCAGTTGCTCTTCCCTTATCTATCAATGCAGTAAGCCCACCTAGAAGGCCACCAGATTTGTCAGGCATGATTTGCCCTTAGTGAAGCCATGGTGGCTGTCACCAACCACATCCTTATTTTCCACGTGCCTTAGCCTAGTTTCCAGGAGGATCTGCTCCATGATCTTGCTGGGCACAGAGGTGACACTGAATGGCCTGTAGTTCCCCAGGTCTTCCTTTTCACCCTTTTTAAAAATGGGGGTTATGTTTCTCCTTTTCCAGTCAGTGGAAACTTCACCAGACTGTCATGACTTCTCAAATACGATGCATAGTGGCTTAGCAACTTCATCCACCAGTTCCCTCAGGACCCGCGGATGCACCTCATCAGGTCCCATGGACTTGTGCACCTTCAGGTTCCTTTGCTGGTCTCTAACCTGATCTTCTCCTACGGTGGGCACTTCTTCATTCTCCCAGTCCCTTCCTTTGCCTTCTGCAGCTTGGGCAGTGTGGCTGGAGCACTTGCCAGTGAAGACTGAGGAAAAAAAGTCATTGAGTACCTCAGCCTTCTCCATGTCCTGGACATTTCCAGAAATATTTTCCTGGAAATGTCCAGGTCATTTCCTTCCAGGTAGGGTCCACATTTTCCCTAGTTCTCCTTTTATCACTGACATACCTATAGAAGCTTTTCTTGTTGCCCTTGATGTCCCTGGCCAGATTTAATTCTATCAGGGCTTTAGCTTTCCTAACCTGACCCCTGGCTGCTCCGACAATTTGTCTGTATACCTCCCAGGCTACCTGTCATTGCTTCTGCCCTCTGTAGGCTTCCTATTTCTGCTTGAGTTTGGCCAGGACCTCCTTGTTCACCCATGCAGGCCACGTGTCATTTCTGCCTGGCTTCCTCTTTGTTGGGATGCATCGCTCCTGAGCTTGGAGGAGATGATCCTTGAATATCAACCAACTTTCTTGGGCCCCTCTTTCCTCCAGGGCTTTATCCCACGGTACTCTACTGAGCAGGTCCCTGAAGAGGTCAAAGTCTGCTCTCCTGAAGTCCAGGGTAGTGAGCTTGCTGTGCACCCTCCTTGCTGCCCTAACCATATCAAACTCCACCATTTTATGGTGATTGCTGCCAAGGCTGCCCTTGAGCTTCACATTCCCCACCAGCCCCTCCTTGTTGGTGAGAACAAGGTCCAGCATAGCACCTCTCCTCAGGCAGTCCTCTATCACCTGGAGAAGGAAGTTGTCATCAACACAGTCCAGGAACCTCATGGATTGCTTATGCCCTGCTGTGTTGTCCTGCCAACAGGTATCAGGGTGGTTGAAGTCCCCCATGAGGACCAGGGCCTGTGAAAGTGAGGTTGCTCCTATCTGTCTACAGAAGGCCTTGTCCGCTCAGTCTTCCTGGGCGGGTGGCCTGTAGCAGACCCCCACTATAATGCCACCAGTCCCTGCCCTGCCTTTAATCCTGAACCATAAGCTCTCCATCAGCTCCTCATCTGCTCCTCATCCATCCCCAGGTGGAGTTCCATGCACTCCAGCCAGTCACTGATATAGATGACACCCCCTCCTTATCTCCCCTGCCTATCCTTCCTATAAAGCTAAGATGGAACAAGAAACCCTTACCCAAGTATTTGTAGTGAACCAATGAGACCATATAGATAAATAAAACAGTTTTTATTTCACACTGTCACTGAGAAGTGCAATACTATTTAATTCTAATAGGATACTTTTAACTTTTTGTTCTGTGCACACAGAACCAACAGAGGTTGGAAGGGACCTCTGTGGACTAGATGACCCACAGAGGTCCCTTCCAACCCCTACGATTCTGTGATTCTGTGAACCATAAAGACTTACAAGAAGCATGAACAGTTCAGCAAAGACTGAAGCGTACAGCCAAAGTACTCCATAAAATTTTAGTTCACCTCTCAAAAAGGTGAGAGAACAAACAGCACATTAAATGTCCTCCAGCCTTTACATTCTCAACTATACAATCCGACACAATTCAATGTTACCCCTCAAGGCAAATCCTTCCCCTCCTCCACCTTCAGTGAAGACTAAGGAAGGTTATACAAAATGCTTGCACACAGAATAAGATACTTCTTCCTCCACCTCCATTATGCTGTGATAAAATGTCACCTCACAGTTCTGTAAGAGCATTTCACATCTACATTAAAACAATGTATTGTGAATGTACTTGTCATTTGTGTCACGTTACAGCTTTGGAATTAACAAACTTGATTACCATGTGATTATTAAAGGCTATTTCCACAGCCAAGGAATCTGTTTCTATTTCTAATCCAAAAATTTGTAAAAATACAACCACTGTATATTTCAAGTACCAATCACTGTACCTTGCACTCTTGGAAAACCCATTCTTGAGGTCCTTCTGTGCGTAGTTTTTGAATATATTGAAACATGTGCAAAATAATATCTTCAACATGCACTGGAAAAAAAAAAAAAAACTTGCTTAGTAATTCACTCAGTTCTGCACAAAGAAAAAAATTCTGATGAACACCAGTACGTAAGGTTTTATTTTTAATTACACCCTGATACATGAAGATATTTAAGTACATATGCAATCCCACTGGCAAAGTTAAACATGTTTTTCCTCAGACATGAATTTAAGATATGTGTTTAGGTCCTCATCTAATTCCGAGAACTGCATTGAACATGTCTTGTGTTAAATACTGATTTATAATATATTTTAACTCAGGTCTAAATGGTATGAATAAGCAGCACACAGAGGTATTAAAACCTTTTATTTTAAAGAAATTTACTTTTAAAATATTCCATGAAATACTTTAACATAACCTCAAATAAGTTGGTTTCTTATGTTAGATGAAGTGTGTTAGCATACTGAGAGTATCTGAACACAGAAGAATAACCAGCTAATTAAAAGAAACTGGCTTTCAAGGTATAAACATAGCTAGTCTCTCTGGATACAAACATAAACCCATCAGAGCAGGAATTACATGGAATGCAGACATAGTGCTTCACTTACAAAGTCCTTCCTCTGTCAAGTCCACATTAATAATGAAAAACATGAAACCTCTAGCACCTTCCTTCTGTCCTCCAACAAGAGTATTTACCCATCCTATGAAATCAAAAAGAAAATATATTAAACAGATTTGTAACAATTTATGCTACTTTTGTATGCTTCAGCAACATTACATTTTTTTGGTTTTTTGGTTTTTTTTTTTACATTTTGACTACTTTACACATTCTTCTTCTCTTCCTTAATGCCTATAACAACAGTGTAAGTTAAACGTAAGTCAGACCTATCTTATTTTGTGCTTTGAGTGATACAACAAACTCAAGATTCTTTGATTACTGGGTCATTTATTTCTGTTTGAAACACGGTAATATTAAGAAAAATAGTGAAAGATACACTCCTGTAGTCTTCCAGACGTTAAGGGACCTGACAGTAGTCTCTAAGTCAGTGATAGAACAGAGACAAGATCATTACGCCAAAGTTCATAGAACTCTTCAAACATGGGCAAAGGGGAGTGCAAGAAATAATAGCTTCAATTGTCAAAGCGTCTGTTATTTATTGATTTTTACCCACCACAGAAACAAAAATAAAGCACAAAATGACTTACAACTCTAATTACTGAAACAGCTGGGGGCTTTAAATGTATCATACAGAGGTCAATTTTAAGTGAAACATAGCTAAGCTTTAAAAAAAAGTGTAATAAATCACTTTTTAATTCTTTACCTTCAAAGGACTTACCTTTAGCTTTAAGTTCTGATAAAAGACTCCCTGGGCCTTCATGCCCAATCAGATGACCAAGGTAATGACCAGGGTTTGACTTATAGTACTTCTGAAGGTCTGGTATAGGAAATGTGACATAAAGATTTCTAATATCCTTAATAGGTACCACTTTGTAAAGTTGCTGAGGGGGAAAATACACAAGGAGACCCATAAACAAAAGGTAACTCTCATTATTTTACTCATCTCAGGAGCACATATCACATTCCCTTCACAAACACACATTCTACCACAAACACATCAACAAAATCTTGAAAGTAAAGTTATGTAAAACTTAGGGCAACACTTCAGCCATTCACAATGCAAACAGAAGGAGAATTAATCATCTCTCAGTTGCTTACAGCTGCAACCAAACGCACAACCTTTACTATAAACTATAAAAAACTATACTCAACATGGAAAGGTGGATGGAAAATTAAGAAAGAAATGTGGAACTTCACAGGGACACTGACACAAGAGTAGTGAATTGCACAATATATCACTGAAACCTAAAAAATATCATTTAAGGTATATGATCCCGATGGAAGATGTGTCTCTCCATACATACCCGGAGATGTTCTTCTTGGAAAGGATGTTCGGGAAACTCTGGTATAGGGACATTTTTATTCTCTACTTCTGAAAATAACTTTACCACTAAGCAAGTCAGCTCATCCAAGGATTCTAGAAAAAAGAAACATTAGAAAAAGCATAATCATTACCTGAAGATTCTGGCAATTTTTTTCTGGCAAAAACCCTCACTACAGTGAGGGTTTTCTTTAAGACAGATTTCCAGTTGCCAGGGTGATTCTTACTGAAAAAGTTTTGACTTAAAAGTCTATACACGAACTGCTGTACTAAAGCTGTTCTAGGACTACCCAGTGAATTTTGCTTTTGATTAGATAAAAAATTTGTTACTTAATTTTTGCAAACTTTTGAGTATTTATCACTATTTACTAAAGAAATTATATTCTGATTCCCCCCCACACTTTTTACTGGCATATATTTTTATTTGTTTTACATTACATATATAAAGTGGTAGGAAAATCAGAGAATTACGAGGCTGCACGCAGCTTTAAACATTCCTTTACTTCAGAATGCACAAGAGTAGAGAAATCATGGAGGGCTTGCAGTGTGCAATTCAACATATTTTTCTGTTACAGAATTTTTAACTAATTATTTATGTACTAATTAGCAGTACTGCTACATTGATAACAAGGTATTTCAGCAAAGAATTTGTGGAATAATGCTAACAAGGTTTGTTTTCTGCAGTTTGCTTTTTCTGGGTGGAGATCGTTGAAAATAAAATTAAAAAACCAAACCAAACAAACAAAAAAAACCAACAAACAAATCGGGAAGAACGTGGAACTTTGTAAAATTCCAAATTTGATGCTAGAGGCAAGCCCTCAAACAGCCGTATCAGTCATTAATGTAAAGGCTTCTGGAAAGCAATTGCATAATTCTCCTGCTTGAACAAATAACAGAGTGAGAAAAGGTATGTGTTTTTTCAGGGAAAATAAGATGCAAATTTTGTCCAAACAGCACCTCACTATTACAGTGACAACTACTAATTAAATATGTCAAACAAGGGGAGTTGTACAGCATTTTGTATACAAGCAGACTAACAAAGAGCCTGAGAGTTTCCTTTCAAAAATGTATTTATTTATTTTATATGACTGAAAGGAAAAATCCCAAAGACAGATGTTTCAAAGGCTCCTAATTTTTATAGGTACTGAACTTTTTACAAGGGCATCTCACACTGAAAGAATTTGATTGTGGAAAACCCGTATAAATTCAGGATTTTAACAGGAATAATTTCTGTGTTTTGTAGTACAAAAATACGGATGGCAAGTTGTAGAAATGTTTGAAATGCAAGAGATTTTAAGACTATTTTCTACATTCTATTGATATTTGAAATGCAGATCTTGTCTGTCCCGGAACATCGCCTGTCCAGTGAAGAAATAGTTAAAGCAAAAAAGATGCCTGGAAACCTTGAAAACCAAAGAAGGAAGAGAATTTTAATTCAATTATTTCAAACTCTGATCAATATCTATTCACCCTGGACTAATAAATAGGTTTTTTTTTTGAAAATAAAAGGTTTTTTTAAATTTTGCTCAGGTAAAATAGAAGAAATAACTGAGAAGGGCGAAGCAGCTCTTTGAAACAGCATTAAAAATCAATTCACACTATTGACAAATATTTACAAGCTATCTTCATTGATGTTACAGTGTTTATTTGAAGAAAGTTTCCACTGCTATCAGGAGTATAAGCAAGGCATTTTCACATGACATGCGTTCAGCCCTAGTGGTATTACCTACCTATCTACCTACCAGTAACACAACTGATACCTCACCTTTAAAACAAAACAAAACAAAACAAATTCAATACATTTTACTGTTCAGCTTGCAACAGTGAAAAAAACCTTTTACCACATTCTAATCAGCATGTGATGTTACAGCAGGTGAGATATAATAGTAAATTTAATTGAAAGGAATTAAGAGCATCTGGAACTGATTCAGCAGCAAGTATATGCACCAAACCTGGATTCAGCTAAAAAGTATAATCCTCACAGTGTTTGCTCACCTTAAAAATCTACAACAAAAAATGATTCATGTATATGCTACCACTGAAATTAAACAGGTACATTTTGTTAATCAGCTTCATACACAGCATCCTGTAAACAGTTGTCAATGAAGATTTCGCTTTGTTAATGAATTTTATTCCATTTATATGCACCATCTGAGCATTATTGTAAAACACCATACAAATGCCAGTTTGCCAGCATATTTCCAAAAAGCAAACAGTTTTAAAGACACTTGTTATTAAGCTTTTGGTACACCTAGGTAAAATGTCGTCTCAACTGTGGAAGATTTTAAGCAGTTAGAACCTCTGTTACTTCAGAAGTAAACTGAAGTTAAGGCTTTTTATATAGATGTTGGGTTAGGTTTATCCTTTGATAATACAGAAATTTTTGCAGTGGAAGTATAAGTCTAAAATATTAAAACAGTATCAAAAGCCCTCCCAATATCTGAAACCAGACAGGTGTCAGTCTTCTGAAGACAAACACACAATGACAGCAACTGCTGACTTGATAACAGACTTAAAATTTTCAGCTTATTTTTTCTATTGTAACCTTCTAAACGCATAAATTTATAAACTGCATGTTGCTTTGAAGACTTCACTAAACATAAAATTATCTTTGGTCAGCCTGTACAAGTTTTACTTTTTTCCCTTTTGTAGATTTTCAGACACTTGTATATACTTTATTTTCTTCAAACATGAAGTCTTACTCAACCAACAGAACAAAACTCACCTCTTCCTAAGACACAAATAGCCATTAAATTTGATGAATAGTAAGTAGAATGGAACTTCAATAGCTCTTGTCTTACATCTATTCCCTCTTTGGTTGGTCTAGTTTCCAGAGTGAGTTTGTTCCCTGTAACAGAAAAAGTTAGCAATACTTGATGTTTATGAATTCACAAATTAAGAAGAAAAATATCAATTAATAAATCTGGTTTCCTCCAGATAGTAATTTTGAAAATAATTCTCACACATAATAGGTAAGCTGGATCAATACTGTCCCAGCTCATCAGAGACAATAAGTTCTTCCACTCTCAGTCTGCACATTCCTAAAGAACCGTGGATGTTTTAGTTTTCCAAATTAATCTTTTTAATTTGAACCGGTTATTTCAAAGCAATGCAAGTAAGCCCAGGCTCTAATTCAGAAGAAGAAAAATATTTTTCTTTGGCACATTTGAAGTAGGTTTTAGTCCCACATACACACTCCCGTCATAGGAATCACTGTGCAAAATTATTTGTGGCATTGTGTGCCACAAATCATAGCCTAGTATATTAAATAAAATAAATAATCACTAATTTACAAACTTGATTTGTAAATTGTGACTGTTCAGTTTCTGCTTCACAAACAGCTGAGCTGTTGCTGCAGCAGAGCAACAGCACTAGAGAGGAAGAGAACTACAACTCTCTCTGCGTAAGCCCATAAGCAAAAGATACCAAACTTTTGCCATTAAGTTATCCTCCTGTTAATTTGTGCAATCTTTACATCAACATCAAGCTTTCAATAATTTACTCTAAGGACATACTCCACATTTATAGTCAAAACTCATGTTTAATAAAGGTAAGAACTTCAAAGAACAGAAAAATTAGAGTCTAGAAAGAGCACAATAGATTTTAATCAACTCCACTTCCCATTACTACATGGGCACACAAAATGGTCAACAGAATCTACAGACCAGAACTGCAAACTAATACTCTGATCTGTTAACTCTGAGATCAGTAACTCCCTTCAGCCACAACCAGGTCAGGTACAGCAGACAGCAAGAGACGAGGAGGAAGCATAAGGCAAGAAAATGTAGGAGAAAAGCTGACCTGTGTGTTTACAACAAAAACAGCAAGAAAGAGAGAAAAGACTGGGAGAGCATCCCTGCTGTGCATGTATGCCCAGTGCACAAATCCTACAATCAGAGATATCAGTTAATATGAGTCTATGAGGCAGAATTAGCTACATAAATAAGACAAGTACATTGTCCAGATGTTTGGTGCTTAGATACCAGTCTAATTCCAACTGCAACAGTCAACAAATCATCATAGAGAGTCTGTCTGAATATATTGCTTTAATTGTCAAAGTTCACATGTGAGTACGTATTGGGTCTGGCTGAGATAGAGTTAATTTTCCCTGTAGCAGCACTCATAGTGCTGTGCTTCGTGTCAGTAGCTAGAAAGCTGTCAGTAATACACCAGTGTTGGGCTACTGCTGAGCACTGCTTGCACAGCATCAAGGCTGTCTCTCCAACATTGCTGCCTCATCAGGAGGCTGGGAGCAGGCAAAATCTTGGGAGGGGCCATAGCCAGGACAGTTGACCCAAACTGACCAAAGGCATATTCCATACCATATGACATCTGCTCAGCAGTAAAACCTCAGAGACAGAAGGAGGAGAAGAGAGGAGCATTCGTTATGACAACGTTTGTCTTCCGGAGCAACCACTAAGTGTACTGAGGCCCTACTCCCCGGGAAGTGGCTGGACATTGCCTACTGACGGGAAGCAGAGAATAAAACTTTTGTCTTCCTTTGCTTCCGCGTGCATCTTTTGATTAATAAACTGCCTTTATCTTGACCCATGATTTTCTTTCCATCTTATTCTCTTCCCCACGTCCTGCTGAGAAGGGGAGTGATAGAGCGGCTTGGTGGGCACCTGGCATCCAGCCAAGGTCAACCCACCACAGAGTAAAAGCAAGGATTCTTATTGACACTTAAAAAGGATAATTTATGTTTAAAATACTTTGTCCATTGCCAAGTTTCAGCATCCGTGCAGGGTCAGGAATGACTCTCACACATTGGTGCAATGCACAGTCGATTCCCGATTTATTGGTCTACTTGCGTGGTTATATACATTTTTCATATCTGCACACGTGATCACACTTATTTGGATAGGCTACAGACATAAATCACGCGCTGTTCACGCACCCCATATTCCCTTATGATTGGTAACTATGCACTAACGCTAATAGCAACAGACCGCCTGCATGTCCTTGAACACATCTTGTTTTTGCTAACCCACATCATGTGCACTATCAGAACTTTCTCAATTGCTATTCTTAGCTGTCCCCTCCAGCGGCCTGTTCAGTTATGCGAACTGTTCTGCTTAAGCGGCCTAGTCATGCTAACTCTCAAGCTACATCAACCCCAACAGTGGGGGTTCTTTGAAACTGTTGCTTTACACTTAAGTGAAAATTTATGCTTTAGGGGAAATATAGCGGAGGGCAAAAGTGTCAGAAAGAACTTCCAGCTGTTAGGGATCTACAATTCTAGATAGATATAGGTGTACATATATACAACACACACATCCATCCCTCATATTTTAGAATGGTACCACCTCGTGAAAAGAAGGCAACTAATATATTATCACTTAACAACATTTGTTTCTTTTAATATCTATAAAATTCCCAGAATCTTGCAGAAATTATGAGAATATTTTAGAAGAAGCAGCGGCAGCATGGACCTATAAAGTTGCAGTTCTGCCTGTTTTTTTCATGAAGAGTTTTTCATCCATTCAGACACGTAAACAACACAAAGAACATTGGGGACTACAGCATATTGATACTTTGTCATAGAGGATGAAGCTTATTTTTTTCCCACTGTAATTGTCAGGTCTGTCACCTCTCTCAAACCAATGCACAAACCACAGTAACTAGAAGAGTCACTCAAGGCTAAGTGCGTATTCAGGACTACAAACTAGTGCATACAATGTTTTAGAGGATTAGAAAAAAGTAGGGCTGATCAAAAGAAGTCAAGAGATTAGATGGCCTACTGGGATAATGGGTTGAGATTTCAATAGTTTCTGTATCCAGCAGTAAAAGAGCAGCACACGGACCTGCCTTACACCAAGAGAATTCAAGTCCCCAGGCTGTAAACAGAAGTCTAACAGAATGAATAATGCCAGAAACAAGGCTCAGACTCACAGCTCTGGATCTATAGAAGATGCCTTTCCAGCTTGGTCACCAAACCTGTTCTGGGGTGTGACAGTGAGCAGTTTGCATTTCCACAGGGCCGCCTTATGGTAGTTATCACCGCATTTGTCAGTTTTAATAAATAAAATTAATTTCCCAAAAGTTTTGTAAAACCCTTAATCTTTCACTATGAGCCCCAGCCTGTCTTGTTCTCCACAAGTATTCTTGGGGTCAACAGGCAGCTGAGATATTTGGAGGACCAGCCTACTACACCCTTGTTATGTATCTCCTGTTCTTCCCTCATCACCTACTTTTTGTCCAGGGTGATCTGTTCTTTACAAGCTTAAGGCCTTTTCCTAGCTGCTCCCTTGATTCTAGTTCTTGCTAAATTAGCTAGCTTTATTCATGTGACAAAGTGAGTAATTTGCTTCAGACCTGAGCAAAAAATAAATACAATGATAAAAGAAAGTTCTTCTTATCACAAGATGCACTGTTGAAAAAGTTATGTGAAAGCAAGAAAAACCATATCTACACATAATACGAAAAGTCAGAATTTTATATATCTCAGTCTGCTGCGACTTTCAGTACGCAAATGTCACCAGAGGACTGAGCTGGAACTCTGTACATTTTAACTCATATTTTTTCCTGAGATCTAGTAAAACATAAAGACCGTTAACATAAGAGACTATTTCTCACAGATATCTTACCAAGAAATACAAATACAAGGAAATTAAGCTCTTGAAATTGTAAGTCGCCTGTGCTGAAAATGTTGAATGTCTTTGGTTGTAATATGAGTCTTATTTGGAAAAAAATTATGGCCACTTACAATGCAAGTGCTTCAAATTTATACAGCAGACTAGTTTAGTAGGAAAGGAAATAGGGTTCTTCTATATTAGGCACTGAGTTATATTATGCTTTTAAAATGTATAAGCCCAGAGGGATATTAAAATGTTAATTTGGATAGTATTTAAAAGGTAATTACTTTTATACAATAAAATAAGAAGTCTAGTGAATACTGATCGCTGTGTTGTGCTTTCTTTGAACTAATGCTACAGAAAATAGAGAATCCATTTGTTGAAGTGATTTTAATTTAGATTCATGGAAGATATTCTCATCTACAAAAAAGTTCTGATATTTTTAGCTTGACTCATTCAATAATCCTTACTATATCAAAACTAATGTTAAAGAAAGGTACCTACACTTGTTGGATAATACTGAACTGAAAGAATGAGAGGTGGGAAATTTTAATGACTCTCCTGATGAAAGGGTGGTTTGGTTTGTCCAGCACAAACCCTGCTACAAAGAACACTGGCTCAGGCACTACTGAGCAGGTCGAGACTGATTGCTTCTAAGCAAAAGCTGATTTCGTCTATCCAAGACTTTTAAGGGAAGGGCAAATGCTCAAAACTTATCATTGCATTTCAGTCCAGAAAGGATATTTTGTCCAATTTCTTGAATAACAAAATCTAAATTTGGATTTGCTTCTAGTTCTATTTAAAGAAGTCATATAGCATGTTGTTGAGGAAATCCTCTGACATTAGCCTCATTTATTAAAAATGGATGACTTAACATTCCTTTAAAAAAAATCCAAAGACCTTGACTAGTATAGTCAGTTATTTTCATTTATAAATGAATAATTTTAAACATTTGTATCTTACTTTCATTCACACCCATTTTATTTGTTTCCTTGCAGGTGTGCATACATGAATACTACGTAGTTTTGTTCTTTCCCTTCAAACATTTTTTCCCGTAATTTGCAGACCACTGTCAGAGTTTTTACTGACTGTGATAGTTCAAAGGCCACAGGCTAGGGAGCACTGATCTACAACCTCTCAGCTGAAACATGCTTTAAATAAACCAGACCTTTTGGATACGTACTTGACTTCTGCATTATGCCTCTTGTGACATATTCAATGCACAGAGGGCTTCCATCCTGGGAGATCCACAGAAAACACCACAGACTTTTTAGAATATGTTTTGTGTATGCAAATGCTTTCTTCCTTTTTCCTCGGTTGTATCAATACTTATTTCTTTAGCCAACATCTTCTCCTAGAGATGACTGCCTAGGTGAATTCTTTTGTTAATAATACCACATATCTAAGTTGTGTATTTACTCAAACAAGCAGAGATGATTTCCAGCTGAAACAAGATAAACCAGTAAATGTGGCAGCCATATGATTGTTTGATTACTTTTTTCAGCATAACATAAAAGAGATTTTAGAAGACAGTGTTTCGAAACTGCTCTCAAAAACCCAGTTTTATGCGTGACCGTTGAGTTGTACTGAACAAACTGCATCCCTCATGGTTTCAATTACCGGATTCAGAAAAGATGAAAGACACACACAACAACACAAACCATGGTGGGAAATGAAATCAGAGAAAAGCTGGTGAAAGAAGTGTTTGAGACAGTAAACATATACATGCAGTTCTCTAGAACAAATGGAAACAAAACATGCAGGTTACACCTGCTTTCTCAGTCTATGGTTACTTCCCAGTGCCTGAATCCGGATGTAGCTCCAGGGTGCATACCTGGGTGCTTGTTTCCACCCCAGCGCTGTTCCCCCTGCTGTGTCCCTGGGGATGGAAGCAGGGTGTGTGGGTGCCGAGAGAGAAGGAGCATACGCCAACATGCCTCCTGCTCTGGTCAGCTCTGAAGTACACCTTAGGGCTCACCTGCCCCCAAAGCACAAATTGCCGAGGAACAAGAGCTCAATGAGGGCTACAGACCCACCCTCAAAGTCAGGTCACCAAACTTTTTCCCAGGGCACACCAGGTCACAATTGACCCTCTCTTCTTGGAGAAGTGTTCCCTGTGAAAGGTGTCACCCAGCTCCCTCAGAGGAGGTAGTTGGTGGCAACCAACCAAAAAGCCAAAAAGCCTCCCCTTTCCAGTTCCCATCTTCCTGAGTCTAGCTGTCCTTTCACTGAATGGGGAGGAATCTTTATGCTATCCCAGTTCTTAATTTATTCTTGCCAAGCTGGACATCTATTAACCATTACTTAATTTTTAGCAAGAATATGAAGCCCTTCCTAAATGATTTCTGATGAAGTTACAGCCAGCATAGATGAGCTGTGCAAGCTTGTTTCATATGGTGAAACTTCAGTTGATCTATGCTTAAAATGAGAAATGCCAAGAACTTATCTGCTCTCCTAGGCTATTTACATATGCTCACTCTATATTCATTAGTTTGACATTTACTGCTCTTATTCTGTCAGCAGAATGCTGATTTGATTTTCACTCTTGCTATTACAATGTCACAGGTATAATAGCACTATGAATGGTGCAGTAGATTTACAGATTGAATAAAATATGATTTCTGAGGAGTAATTACTGGTAGGAAACTAAATTTTAATAACAACTTACAACTAGATAGCAATTAGCTAACTAAAATTATTTTATTCATTATCATAATTTATAGATGAATCATTGGAGAAAATTGTCCAGCTACAAGCTCTCTCATCTAAAATGTTATGAATATTAAGATACAGAATTATCTGTTTCTTGAAAAGGGTAGCAACGGCAAGAAGAAAATAAAGAGAAAAACAGTAGAAATGCTGTTGCGTGTTACAATTCTCTAAGTCCTCCCACACTGGAAAATCTTGCTTTCAAATTTGTGTGTGATAACAAAGTGAAACCAAGCTCTAGTTTTGCCACGCAAATGATCAACAAATAGTAAATTTTGAACAGGAATATGGTATACCTAATAAAAACATACCCTAAGGGACAAGTTTTGTGGGATTGAATGAACTATTACGAACATTGTGATCCAAAAAAAACCTCTAGTTGCCACATCAACATGGACATCTCTAAACAGTCACTTCTCTGTTTGACTGTAAGCTCCTGCGAGGCACAGAGGTCTGCTCCTGAGCCAGAGCCAGCACATGAGAACAGGAGATCCTCTGTCCGAGTTGCCAATCCAATGAGCACAGACCGAGAACAAGGACTGTATACCCACCAGAACCAGCGCTCTACATGACACAGACCCAGTCATCTCTTTTTAGAGATGGTTGTGACGGTGGTAGTATCTATGTCTCTTATAAAATGGTCAGAGCACTGACTCAGCACATGGAAAATTTGGCAGAAAGGCTCTTCTCAAATCCACAACCTCCTTACTCCCTGGGCACTCCAGCCAGCAGGCTATTCAGAGTGATGGAAGCACTGTCTGTCCCTTCTGGTAAAGGCCCTTTGCAGAAATTATTTCAATGTTTATTGGACCAAAACAGAACTGAAGGGGTATGTGACTCCATAGTCTAATACTTAAGATATTCCTTTATGTTTAAACTTTTATCCAGGGGATGTGTTGTAAAAGTACAGTCAGGGCTGTGAATGAAATTCTGGGAGCAGAAAAAAGGTCTTAAGTTTAATTTCCCAGATGAGCTTCATCACCTCGTCCTACAGAATCAAGCCTCTAGAGATTCTGTTTGGCTCACAGATGTCAAATGTTTTTCCTGTAAAAGTGCATCATTTCAATAGCAGAAGGGGAAACAATTCCACCACCAACTCAGAAGACCTTGGAATTAGGTACTTCATCAAGAGACAGTTGAGGATCAGCTCTCTTAGGGTAAGGATTACTGCCTGTATTGAGCGTTATAAACACTACCTTTTTCTATAAAATGCCCACAATATAGAGTCATAGAATGCTTTGGGTTGGAAGGGAGACCTTTAGAGGTCATCTAGCCCAAGCTCCCTGCAGTGAGCAGGGACATCTTCAAATAGATCAGGTTGCTCAGAGCCCCGTCCAGCCTGACCTTGAATGTTTCCAGGGATGGGGCATCTACCACCTCTCTGGCCAACAAGTGCCAGTGTTTCACCACCCTCATGGCAAAAAAATCCTTCCTTATATCCAGTCTAAATCTACCCTCCCTTAGTTGAAAACCATTACCCCTTGTCCTGTCACAACAGGCCTTGCTAAAAAGATTATCCCCACCTTTCCTACAGGCCCCCTCCAGGTACTGAAAGGCTGCTGTAAGGTCTCTCTGCAGACTTCTCTTCTCCATGCTGAACAGTCCCAAATCTCTCAGCCTGTCCTTGTAGAAGTGCTCCAGCCCTCTGATCATTTTTGTGGCCCTCCTCTGGACCCACTCCAACAGCTCCATGTCTTTCCTGTGTGGAGGGCTCCAGAGCTGGATGCAGGACTCCAGGTGGGCTCTCACCAGAGCAGAGTAGAGGGGCAGAATCCCCTCCCTCGACCTGCTGGCCACGCTTCTCTTGATGCAGCCCAGGATATGGTTGGCTTTCTGGGCTGCAAGCGCACATTGGTGGCCTGTGTCCAGCTTTTCATCCACCAGTACCCCCAAGTCCTTCTCAGCCGGGCTGCTCTCAATCCCTTCATCCCCCAGCCTGTACTGATAGCAGGGCTTGCCCTGACCCAGATGCGTGACCCTGCACTTGGCCTCGTTGAACCTCATGACATTCACACAGGCCCATTTCTCCAGCTTGTTCGGGTCCCTCTGGATGGCATGCCGTCCTGCTGGTGTGTCAACTGCACCACTCAGCTTGGTGTCATCTGCAAACTTGCTGAGGGTGCACTTGATCTTGCTGTGTCATTGATGAAAATATTAAACAGCACCAGTCCCAGTATGGACCTCTGAGGGGCACCACTTGTCACCGGTGTCCATTTGGACACTGAGCCGTTGACCACTACCCTCTGGCTGCGACCTTCCAATCAATTCCCTATCCATGAAACAGTTCACCCATCAAATCTGTATCACCTCGATTTAGAGAGAAGGATGTTGTGGGGAAGCATGTCAAAGGCTTTACGGAAGTCCAGGCAAATGACATCCACCTGTTGCTTTTCCCTTGTCCACTGATGCAGCCACTTCATCATAGAAAGCCACTAGGTTGGTCAGACAGGACTTGCCCTTGGTGAAGCCATGCTGTCTGTCTTGAATCACCTCCCTGTCCTCCATGTGCCTTAGCACAGCTTCTAGGAGGATCTGTTCCATGATCTTCCCAGGCACAGAGGTGAGGCTGACAGGTCGGTAGTGCCCAGGGTCCTCCTTTCTACCCTTTTTGAAAAGGGGCACAATGTTTTCCTTCTTCCAGTCACCAAGCACTTCACCTCATTGCCATATATTTCCAAATATTATGCAATATATTGGAGAATATATATATTATATACATAATATGTATTATATATAAATTTCAAATATTATGGAATATTATGGAATTATATTCAATATAATTGCCTTGTCAATGAAAATAGAGTGCCCTACTGAGATCTTTGTTAGAAAAAAGCATAGATATCCATCTCCAGGAATGAATCCCAAAACTGGTAGGCATATCCTCGTTCCAGAAAGTAGTTTCAAGTATAACACAGACCATTATATGGGCTAGCTGAAGGAGGCTTTATTGCTCTCAGATCCCACCCTGAGGCTCCCAGCCCCTCTGCAAGGACTTCAGAAGTAGCCTATATACCTAACATGGGCATCAAGATTTCGTTTTGGGCATCAGGCACCTGAGAAGTTAACCCCTACATTGGATTTGATACAATTATTTCCAAAGTATGCTGGCACATACATGTGGATGAAGTCATGGATATTATATTACCAGCTTTAATTAACTGAAAAAGATATACTCTTCTCTCTGAGGATAGACTAAGATGTAGTGAAAATTATGAAGTCCACAGAGCCACTGTGTAGCTAGCACAGGCATAAAAAATGTTATTTTACAGTGAATGATTATATTCATTAACATAGCTTACCAGAGAGCGAATTAAAACTTCATTTGCAACTTCTCATTTTTGTGTATGTGAAGACATGTTTCTATTAGCAACAGTAGTAATTTCTTTGTTATGATGCATTTTGGGGTTATGGTAAATAAGAAAATATCCCTAGTGTTACTGGCAATTTACATATAGATAGCCAACTTCTCTAACATGAAAGCCAAAATGAACCAATATGTACATTTAAATCATTTATCTAAAGCCTTTAATTCTATGTTCATCTTGCCGCTTGAATTACTAGTTCATATTTACTTTTCAAAGTCTTTAATGCTGTATGTCCACTAGCTCTTCATATAAAGTACCTAAAAGATACAAAAGTTTTGATCCATTATGGATTTTTTGTTCTGTTATGGGTTATTCACTTAAAAACTGAGAAAATTAATTTATTCAAAATCGTGCTGAGGTAATCAGCAGCTGTTTGTTGCTACACGTATTACTCCTCATTTCAGAGCACGCTAACAGATGGGAATAAATGCCTTTCCTCATATAATTTAATCCTACATGAATTCATATATTCCACTCAGAACTGTCTTTAACAGGTCATTTCTTCACAATGTTTCTCAATGTGTTTTTGCAAGGTTATTTTCTAACCCTATAAAATATTGATGTTTCATTATCAAAGACTCCTAATCTTTTAGGACTCTCTGGGAAACCCTTTATCTAAATTTTTTGCTGCTCTTTACTTCTAAGTTGTCCTTGCACCCTCCCCAAGGCCTTATTTTCCTGACCAACTCAAATACCCTGTTCGACCTCACCACTATAAAGGCAGAGCCTAGAAGCTAGGACTTTTTCTATTACACTGAAATTCATTCACTGTGTCTTTGACCTTGATCAGCAGTTGACATTTGCCATGCAAAAGTAAGCACGCATTTATTTTAAAGATGATATTACATAAGGTTTTTTATTAATTCAATTTTACCTCAGCAAGATGAGGATCTCCTTGTCCTATACGCTTTATGAAAATGCAGGGCAGCTAATTTCCCGCTAAAAAAAGGCAGAGTGGGAAGTGAATTTGCTGTAGCAAGGTCTGCAAGAATGAAGGCAAATTGGATAAACCCAAAGAGAGAGCCCAGAGACGTAGCCCAGTTTAGAGAGGGCTGAGACATTATGAGTGTGCTGTGTTTAGTACAGCAGAAGTCTGCTCCGATTTATAAATATACTCTGAAAAGGCAAAAGTGAAGCCCCCTCGCATCTAAGCGATGTATGAAACTTCAGAAGATTTAATAAGAAAGCCCTGATATATTGCCCATTAATGAAAAACTGAGCAGGTGCTATGAATATGCATTAAGCACAATCTGAAAAATACAACTTACAGGGAGGGCTTCAGACCAGAGGCACTTACTCAGCCGTTACATTAATACTGAAGTGATATTACTTGCTTCAGTGAGGCCTTACGAAGAAAGTTCTGCATCTTAACACTCAGCATTTGAAACTCACAACAGAAATTGGGTAATCTCTGTTTTTTGGATTTGTACTAGTAAACTTATCCCCATTTCCTAGCTATCCACAAAAGTTTAGGTGGCAAAACATACTTTCACAGAGCAAAACTGAAGCTAACAAAGTACCTGCTGCATATACTATATTAATATTTTACATAGTATAAGTTTGGATTTGGCAGGGTAAGCCTAGGTAACAGCTCCAAAAATATCAAAATATAATATAGAAAACTTGAGAATTAACAGAACTTTTACAATACGCAGCCTCTTATTCTTTTGCTCAAATGTGAAAGATCTTCAGACTGTTAACCATAAAAGTTTTATATCAAAGCAAGTTTTAAAATGTTATGAAAAATTATTCTGTTGCCACAAAGGAACACTATGGCATTTAAAATGCTCCTTTTAAAACTCTCCCAGATAATTGACAGGGTGAAACAACATAGTTTAGTTTGTTAAATTACCACATAGAGGAGGCTGTAAATAGATCACTCTTTCTCCATTTCCATGAATTGCTCTACCTAATTAGCTGGTTAAACGGCACAGCGGGTTGCAAAATGCATACCTAGAAGAAATATAACCTGAATGAGCTCCAAAAATGTGTTTCTCTTTGTCTGCTGTAGTTCCATAAACTGGAGCTCACACTGATATACCTATTCCATTTACTCTTACCTGAAAGTTACAGTTTGCAGAGCCTAAACTGTGGTTTAGTGAACAAAGCAGTAGAAAAGACTGACTAGTTCTGATAAAACACAGAGAAATATTAAGCTTTTGAGAAAATGGTCCTGAGATTACTTTGGATACAAAGTCATATGGGTTTCTCTGTCCTCCATCTGACACTTGGTAAATATTTCAATCTTTTAAATTTGTAGTACAGAATTTTACTTCTTGGCTAGCAAAGGCTTTGAAAGAAACTGGAGCACATCAACCCTGTGTGGATTATAGTGGAAACAAATAGCTGTGTCTTTTGCTGGTGCCATAGTAATACACCTGCTGGCTAGCTAATTTGGATCCAAGAGGATGCATGAAGCAAATGTGTTCCAGTCGTCATTTACTAGAAGATGCAGGATTCATTTTCTCCCTCTCATAGGAAGAGATAACCAGAGCACACATTTTTTTTTCATTATGGCTTTTTTTCAGCACATAGATAGCTCAAGATGATGGGCCACTGACTGATAAAATATGCCATGGGTTGCATACTTGAGTCTAGGTACAAAGTCTCTGCATCTCTATGTTCTGTACATCAGCTTACCAGTCATTAGGTACAGTCTAGTTTATGCTGGCTGTGAAAGGTCACAAGGGACCAAACTACAAAAACCTTTCTTCTCCTACACTTCCTATGATCTGCTGTAATGATTCAGCACAAAAATATTACACTTTCAGAAGCTCACCTTCTTTTAAAATTATTTTAAAATTGGTAGTTGAACCACTTTTAGTGATTGTGCAATATTGTTAAAGCAAAATTTTTGAATCATTTAAGATTTACACTGCCAAGCAAAAAAATCTTTGTTTAAAGACTTCTAATACTGATTTGCAGATGAATATAGGCTTTACTTTGAACTTGATATGTGCCTTTGCTGACCAAAAGGATATGATGTAGATGTTCAAGAAGTTCTATAGTTCAACGAACGTGTATTCAGAATCATAAAATTTAAGTTTTGGAACAGGTTAATGACATTTCTCATTACAGAATCACAGAATCTCAGAAAGTTAGGGGTTGGAAGGGACGTCTGTGGGTGCTCTGTCACTCTCAGAGGGAAGAAGTTCTTCCTCGTGTTCAGACGGAAGTTCTTCTGCTTCAGTTTGTGCCCATTTGCCCCTTGTCCTGTTGCTGGGCACCACTGAAAAGAGTTTGACCCCATCCTCCTGACACCCACCCTTGAGATATTTGCAAGCATATATTACGTCCCCTCGTAGCCTTCTCTTCTTCAGGCTAAACAAGCCCAGCTCCCTCAGCCTTTCCTCGTAGGAGAGATGCTCCAGTCCCCTCACCATCCTTGTAGACCTCCTCTGGACTCTCTCCAGCAGCTCCTCATCTTTCTTGAACTGGGGAGCCCAGAACTGGACAAAGTACTCCAGATGGGGCTTCACTAGGGCAGTGTAGAGGGGAAGGAAAACATCGCTCGACCTGCTGGCCACACTCTTCCTAATGCACCCCAGGATCCCATTTGCCTTCTGGGCAGCCAGGGCACACTGCTGGTTCATGGTCAACCTGTTGTCCACCAGGACACCCAGGTCCCTCTCCACAGAGCTGCTCTCCAGCAGGTCTGCCCCAAGCCTGTACTGATGCATGGGGTTGTTCCTCCCCAGGTG
>Ga0065711_1031663_pt1 | contig 29049 bp, 10 predicted proteins | sample Hoacrofraction12_FD_59098 | JGI IMG/M metagenome (GOLD analysis project Ga0065711, IMG submission 59098) | Hoatzin crop microbial communities from Cojedes, Venezuela - Epithelial fraction 12 v2 (version 2) | ecosystem: Host-associated > Birds > Digestive system > Esophagus > Crop | place... | reverse complement strand
CTCCACAGCCTCCCTGGGCAGCCTGGGCCAGGGCTCCGTCACCCTCAGAGGGAAGAAGTTCTTCCTCATGTTCAGACGGAACTTCCTGTGCCTCAATTTGTGCCCATTGCCCCTTGTCCTGTCGCTGGGCACCACTGAAAAGAGTCTGGCCCCATCCTCCTGACACCCACCCTTCAGATATTTATACGCATATATTAGGTCTCCTCACAGCATTCTCTTCTTCAGGCTGAACAAGCCCAAGTTACTCAGATTTTGAGTGGGAGTGCCCCCAGAGTTTTATTCTCCAGTGGATGTTTTCAGTCCACCCTCAGGAGCATTTTACAGACTGTGTGACATGGAAAATCAGTCTTTGTTCTCTAGAGTGCTGCCAGGAATAGAGTGGTGTAAAGATAAGCAGATGTCTGCCCAGTGGTGTAGACCTCCTGCTGTTGTGAAGCTCAATGCTGATAGTGCTGTGATTCAAACTGAATGAGGCAGAAGTCCTTCAGAGCACTAGCTGAGAAGCTGTTGCTGTTGAAGGGCCCATCTTACTGCGCTGGGTCACAGCCCACAGGGCAGTACCAGCTTATGTAGATTCTGACATGCAGGGAAGGAGTCCCTTTCTTTCCGATTTCTAATACTTAGCTCGGCACTTAACATGTCCACTTTGGTCATGCATTTGCGTTTCAACTTGCAGATTTTGCAAGACAAGGAAAAACATAAAGCACTCAGTACAACAAATTGCTTTCTTAAGGTTCTATTTTCAGATATTTCTCAGGCTTCCATCTGCTGATCTGCATTACCTCCAATTACCTTGATCCTCCATCTGGTGGCCAGACTTTCTGCTCAAACATTCTCCACATTCTCTAACTAATGCTTGAAGAAGAATTGTCATTCCACACAGATTTTTGAGTGAATTTTCAAATTATTTTTTGCATAGGTACTAAACTGTAGCTCTGAGAAGTCTTTCAGGTTTGCTGGTAAAGCTTTTGAATTTGAAGATCACCAAAAGGTTTCAGAAAATTTTAATCTGACTCCAGAAACAAAAATCAAGGAGGAAATCATAGTTAAAAAATGAGTATTACATACACTATTATCTTTCTTTCTCTTGAACTCGGGTTTGCATAAATAAAAAACGCAGGTGTACTTGTTTCAGTACTATCTACTTCATTCCTTCACCTTCTTCAGCTGTAACAGGCAACAATAACATTTTTTCAAGTCTTTTAATGCACTTTGACAGGTAAGACTGTGAAAGCAGCAGTTCGTTATTTTATTTTTATGAACCAAGCTGAGATTCTATAATATCCTGTCCTGATGTGATCTATTGTTGTGCTCTTATTTCCTGCCCCTGTTATCTGACTGCTGCTGGAAATTTTACCCATAGGTGTCGATGCGTTGCCTTTGAATATAATCATGTATTGTTGTCTGTTCTCTCAGTTTGATTTATTTTGGGTGATAAATGGACATCCTGAGGCAGTCATCAGACTTTAATTTGACTGAACAGATCGTATCCGAAAATTACAATTTTCCTAGAGCGCTGTTGAAGAGCAGCCAGTAATTTCACATTTAACCATACATTGTTGGCTGTTTATTGGTTCTCTGCAATATGCACTACAATGCTATTTCTATTACTTATGGCACTACTCGCATGTATTACTATCAATGCTTCATAAGCTACCAACAACAGGAAAAAAATGTATTTACCCACAGAGCATGTGATACTGGGGAAAACATGGAAATGCAATACTACTACCTGTACGCATCAAAAAATATACTAAGCTGTTTTACGTACTGCTAAAGCTAAGAAGTCCCTTATGGGTGCTTTTTTTACCATTTTTTTTCCCTCAAACCCTCTGAGGAGCCTCAGATTTGAGAAGCTTTATACTTTCCCTTGCAAGGCTTTTTAACATAGCTGCATATACCTCTTGTTCTGCTGTTACACTGATGTGTTGGTGTCAAGGGATTCAATTCTGATTTATAAGACTGGAAAGGTTCCATCTCTTTCCTTTCCTCTTTGCTGTCTTAGATTTCTCTTCCCTTTCTTTCAGCTCATACAGCACATACCAATTGGGCGAGAGCCCTTCCTCTTATCTTTTGTATATTCATTGAGTTTACAGACTAATAAATAAACTCATCCAAACTCCTGTACAACAGAGGCTGCAGGATATTGGTCTCCACTGAGCCCAATAACTTGCATCTGGCTGAAAAATATCTTTCAGGAAGCACTTAGTCTCACTCTAAAGGCAGCAAAGCAGGGAGTCTCTGCCACTTCCCTTGCCAACCTGCCTGCATTCTCCGTACTCCCAGTTTTCCATCTGATAGACAATGCCATCTGACATTACATCTTTCCTTACTTTTAGCTACTGTTAATTGTTAAGCACATGTAGAATTCCAGCAAAGGTGATATACAAGAAAGGAGCTGGATCCCAAAAACCTTTCTTATTGTAACAATCCCATCAACTACAGCAGCAGCTGCTGATTTTCATAGAATTTACTTCCTTTAAAAAAGCAAATTTTTCTGTCTGAGTTCTGATATGACAGAGTAAGCATGTCAGCTTTCATGAAAAACTTTCAAAGGGCCAGAATCTGTTTGCTGTTTTCAAAGAAATACCGCCAGAGCACTCTTCCTACGGCTGTAAGTAAGCCCAATATCACCGCAGGCTTTACACTCTGGGGAACATGAGGCTGCACCATCCGCTCCTTTGCTGGGACATGTAGGACTCCAAGGGGGCAGGAAGGAGCTCGAGTCGTACATTTTTTCTCTAACTAGTGCTCAGCACAGCAAGGCATCTTTTGCACCATTTGATTCATCTCGGAAGGGGTGTTTGTGAACTGAGGCAGCGCTTCTGTTGGCAATCCCTCTGTATTGCTGAAACTCCAAGTTTCCTCCGTATGAGAGGTTTAAAACTTGTACTATCCTTACAAAGGTTTTGAGCTCTAAAAATTAGATCCTTTATAATTTGATCCTTTGTACCTACCTGGTGCAGTTTCTAGTACTGTGAGTTAAAAAGCAAGACTTTGTTGTAGTCCTCAAAAGTCATATTCCCTTGCTAAGCCCTCTATAGTAGCTGATGCTTCACATAGTCTTCTGTTCAACCACTTCTGCACCATTTTTCTGGTAAATGTATTTAATTTTGTTACGAATGTGGGGGAAAACTCTAGCATTTTCTAGCACAAAAAATATGTTTTTACAGAAATTATTTTTTTAGTTATTCTATGTGCACCTCATTCTGAAGGAAGCCCCAGAAGACAGTGTCACCTGTCAAAATCCATGACCTTCTAGATCTGCTAAAGTTGTTTAAAACTGTATAAAGATTGAAAACAACAGTTGTATGAACTGTTTCCACAAGCAGATAGCTCTTCAGAGAAAAGTGTTTGTGGCCATGCCATGCTTTGAAACAAACATGGGGTACTGTTGGGAAGTAATTTTCACTACTCATGCTTATAGGTCAGGAAAGCAAGGTAAAAAACATGGCAATGATAACAACTAGGTACGTTCTCTGTGCTGAGTCTTTTTATGGAAGTGCATTTCAGAGATATATGTGGAAGAAAATACCCATTGAAAGCACATTAAATTATCTTGTGCAAGTCTCGTAATAAGGTACATCTTTTGTTTAGTTTGGTGTGTAGTTCATATTTGCTCAGATTCTCACTGCAATCTCTTCAGCAATTGCCTTATATTATACGGGGTGGCTGAAGAGCACATGATGCAATTATGATAAAATCTCTTTGGAAGGTGGACTGACTATCCATCCAAATGGGTGTGTCAAAAGGACCCTCTGCTAATATATTATATCACATTCATGTAAAGCTTCCTCATATATGGTAGGCCAAATCATGCATTTTAAATTATTCCTAGCTTCTTGTGGAAAATACTTTTATTTGGAGCAAAACCTCAAATGCTGGTTCTGTTTTATGAGGGACTGCTGCTGTCAGTCACTGGCATTAATTCAGTTGGAGAGAGACTGAACTGATAAGAAAGTTTGAGAATATTGCTCCATCTTCTAAAAATATGTTCAAAAAAACATCACGCACTTTTCAGGTGTAACCCGTCATGCATCTCTTCCCAGCATCAAACAAGGGAGATATAGCAGACTGCTGGAAGAACCAGAGCAAACATGCACTAGAGCGCCTGATGGCACAGCATGCCAAGTTACATACTGCACTGGTAAAAGTCCACTGATATTCTGAGAAATAGGAAACAACACTTACTTTACCCTGAAAGTCTCTGTTCTGTGGAGGTACACAAAGTTTTACTACTTGCCCAGCCTTCCACAAATAAATCTATAATTAGTACTCTATAAGGAAAACTTAGCTTGACTTAAACACAGACTCCATTGAATTTCAAACTAATAATGAGTGCACCTTCCATAAGCTACTGTAAATTCTTGTATAATTCACTTGCAGTGAATTACCCCACACCATAGACTGAGCGTGAGATGGGCAGCTGGGTTCAGACCTCCTTCTAGCCTGGCTTTGCAAGGTGGGGAGGAGGAAAGGTCTTCCAGTACTCTAAGACTCACTCTGAACTAAAATCCTGTCTCAGCAAGAGTGTCAGCCCAGAGTACAAGGCCAGCTCAGTGCCCCATTGAACACTCATCCATACCAACAAAGCCTTCCAGTTCAAACTAAATCGTACACAAGGTGGTGCGTATGCTGTTGGCCTGGGGGACAGTTTTCAACTCCTATGCTGCTGATGCTCATGTGGAGTGGGAGAGTTCATCAGGTCCCTGCTAATACTGACACTTTCTGCACTCTAGACCAATTCAGCCCATCTCTCTGCTCTCTCCACAGTCCTGTGAGTTAAACCTCGTGGGTGTTGTTCAGATGCGGTAATTTAGGCTGACCAGTGCAGTGAAGTAAAGCCATAAAAGAAGATTATCCTGCTTCTGCTGAACCACATTTAGGAGGAGCACAGCAGTGGAATAAGCTGGTTCATCCTACTTCATATTTCCAGCCAAGGTATTCAGCTGCTTTGATATGAAATAGCTCAAAAGTAAATTTCCTTCATTGAAATGTAATGCTGGAGTTGTCTTCAAAAGATCTGTGTCAGCAGCTCCTTGTTTCAAGCCCTCGTATTAAAAAACATTATGAATGCTATTTTATGCCTGTATGTTCAAGCCAAGCATTTCTTGGTGTTTGAAAATTAATGCGAATTGAAAAGCCTTTGGTAGTGCAAACCTCAGCATTCTGGATTTCCTTTTTCACTCCTTTATATTTGCTGCCAAAATATTTGTTAACCAGCTGCAACCTTTACCCTAGTTTCACTGGGTACTAAAATACTCCATTGTGCTATAGACATGTTTCCCTGATTTTAATTTGCTGTTCACGTATACTATAGCGTGTAGTAACCGACAGCCTTTTGTGGGGCAAAGGTAACCCATGGACATTTAGGTAACCCTGACATTTAGGCAAACCTGAGTTCAGATTTCTGAACTGAACACTCATGATCGTGAGTCACATCTAAAGCATTTTCTATCTGAATGCTTTTTTATTCCCTATAAACTCTCTATATTCTGATTTAATGTATAAGCAAGGAATTTCAATGTGTATTAAGCTAAAATGCTTCAGAACCTTAACACATATATGAGAAAATGAGCAATTCTTGTTCTACCTTCCTTAGTGCAACTTGAAAAGGTTTAAATCCTCCTGAAAATAGGGAAAACAAACTATAATGGTTCTCTTAGTATGTATTAATAATAATAAACAGGCCAAATGCTAATTCAACTAAAATCCCATGGATCAGGCAAATTGAAAAAAAGACTGTAAGAGACAGTCCTGTAACTGTAATTTGCAATATACAGCACCTTTTGTCTAAGGGTTTTATAAATATTAAAACCCAGAATGTAATAAGTCATTGTAGACTTGACTGAAAGGAGTATTTACCCTCAAGGTAAAGGTCAAGGTCGCAGTCACAATTTCAGAATTCAGGATTATTCCCTGATTCAACTGCAATGTCCCAAAAGACCAGTAAAAAAAGAAGCCTTTGCAGACTGGTTGCCCAGAGGTAACAATAACAGGCTGTGTCAGGACACAGAATAAATGGATCTGCACCATCCTGATTAGCCTGCAGATTGGGAGGGCACTAAGCATCAATGTATTGCAAATTCCTAACTACATTGTTCCTCATGCAAGGCTCTTTATCTTGGTGGCTCCAAGCCATATTTTAGGCTTTTTTCTCTATTTTGGGCTTTTTAATCTATTTTTCATAGAAATTAAGATGGGATACTTCTCAAAAAGATACTGTTTGAAGGATGTGTATGTTCAGGGATTCCTAGAAACACGAAGTATCCCAAAACTCTGCGGACTGTAATGGCTTAACCAAGTCTGTTGATACTGGATTTAAACCTGAGACAGAACACATCTGTGCTGCTAGAAACACTGGAAGAGTTCTGTCCTTAACTTATTTTCTACTGTATGGAAACTCTCCCATTTCCATTATCCCTATGTGCAAGTGTAAGTCTTTTAAAAATCCTCTATTATAAAAACAAATTTTTCTGTTAATGTACTCTCTCTGTATTTATGTATTCTTACACATATATTCCACCTTAAAACTAAATGCTGAGAAGTCACACATGCATATATATAACTTACGTATTCATAAATAAAAGTGACGTTTTAAAAATTCACCATAAGACTGAAATCAGCAAGTTGCCAGAAATACTATGCAGAAAGTGGAAAAAACCTACCCTTCTTCGCCAGCCTTATGCCCGGATGTCAAAGACAATAAAGATGGATTTCAGGCAAGCTTTCATCAGGAATGTTTTTCTCAGGTATTGATATGTCAGTCTTCTACATTCATAAAATATACATGTTTTGAGGGAAAAAATATCCACTCTTTGACGGATAGAATAATATAATTTGCAAAGGTTCAAATGGTTACATTTAAAATATTGAGGTGGACTGCTTCTATGGACAGGAGGCATAGTCTGATATCTATGTCTATCAATGCAGAGTGATTGTCAGACTTGTTCAAGAGCAGAAGTACAGAATCCGTAGTCCAAACACACTATGCAATGAAGTGTTATCTCAAATTTCTTCCATTTCATTAAGAAGCTTTAGAGTCCTACTGCAAACTACTAGTCATATTTTCATTATCATGTCATATATTCACAATATAAGTGTATGCATAGAAGTAAATACTGTAAGGGTTCTGAAAGAAATAAATGTATACGTACGCATCTGTCTCATTTCTGCCTAGCTCAATGTGTGATTTTGATTTCGTTCAGCTGGTGGGGATGGGGGTTCCTTGGCAGAATAATGTGTTCACTGTTTTAACATGGACACAATGGTAAAAGCTAGAAAATTCATTGCTGAGACCACAAATCCTGACTCAACCACTCAGCAGTTTTTTATTCTTAAAATTATCTTCTATCTATCCATAGTTTTATGAATTATATATGCTATAAAGGATTAACTAAGATTACAGATGTTATTAAACCTAAATTTGTGTACTTCTGTAATTTTCTAGTTTACCTTTAATATTAAGGAAGGGTGAATTCTCTCTAATTTCAAAAAACCTACGAAAGCTATTGAATTCTTACCCTACTTTGAGGAAACTGAGGTCAGTTAAAAATATAGTGAAAAAAGCAGAAAAGGGAAAGAGAAAATGTCAGGTGAAAGACAAATATGCTTGAACTACATTATACTTTTACCTATGAGGGCACATCTACATGAGGAAATCAGTGTGCTAGGGTATGTCATGTTCCAGTTCCTCCATACTGTGCATTAAGACTGAGATAATTTTCTCCGTAACAAATGTCAAGTAACTTACGTCACACAGAATTACTTATAGGGCTAACATATGGGAGTGACATTATAGAGAAGTAAGGGAGTGTGTGAAATTAGAGGGCATCACCTTCCCTGCACTGAGACCCTCACACATCCTGCTCCTAGTGGCCCTGTCCCCCATGAGCCTGGTCAGGCACTGACTCACCAGCCGGTGGCACCTCATATACAAGATCCAGAGCTGCAAAAAGCCCTTGCTGCTCGTCAGAAGCCAAGGCCAGTAGTCTTAGCTCTGCACAAGGCTCTGCAACCAACAGGCCACTCTAGGCACCAGATTGTCCTCATGTGCAGCCTGGTGCTATGTCTCTTCCATGTCACATTGTAGCTGGGCTTTTGCCTCACTGCCCAAGGCACATGGTGGCTTGCCTCCCGTTGTGTTACCCAACACGCAGAGCTTCATAATCAGGCCAGGAAAATAGGGAGAGGTCTTTTAATTAGTCAACCTGCCTCTCCTCCGTATCTGATGTTCAGTGCATGCCTCCTACACAGGCATTTCTTACGGAGCAGCTCATGCCCTGTTGTGCCTGTGTCCTAGTTTGACTCACAGTCACCTCCCTAGACAGGCAGTCCTTTAGTACTAAAAAAGACAGCTCTAGAGAGGTGTGAGTTTCCACAGACTAGCAGGCTTAATAACTGTGTCCTGCTAACATGATCCATCACACATAGCTCACAAACTGCCGGTCTGAGGCCAGGGCAGAGTGAGTACAGAGTACACATCTGTATATGTCATGTAGACATAGCTAAAAGTATCCGTAGGGAGAGGCAGTGGAGAGTCGCTAGCAAGATTTGAATTAACACTTAAGCTCTTCAGTAACTTGTATAGGTAGGTGACTCCTTACATGAGTTTAATTACTGAAAAGGCCCACTGATTTTGCTAAAATTGGGAAAAAACTGTCCCCCATATCACAGTCTGTATAGGTAGAGCAAACTTCTGAGAGTGTTCTGCTCCTTTGCAATACATACTTGCTGCAAAGAGAAAGGGAATAAACCTATTTTTTTCACTATAGACCAAAAACAGGAGAAAAAACGGGGCCTTTCACTGTGGCAAGAGATAAACTCTCTAATGGCAAGATAGTTGAGTAATGTAGTAGACTGCCTGGAGAGCTATAGTGTCTCCCTCACTGGTGGCTTTTTTTAGCAGGACGTAACACAGCTCTGTGTCAGGGATGATTTATATATAGCTTATCCTGCCTTGGAGCAGAGGATAGACTGACTGACCTTCTTGGATCCCTTCCAGGCCTGTTTTCTGTGACTCCCCATGCTAGGACACTTCTGTAGATGTGAAGTATGCTTTTACATACCGTATTTCCTCTGTATTCTAGGGGCACAACCCTTAACTCCTATAGTGTATCTTCTTCCTGAAACAAATTCTGTTTCATTAAGTGTAATGACAGTTTAATGCACATTTCTTCATCCTATACATACAGTATTCTCACTCATCTGTAGCTTTGCAGTACAGGAATATAGTCACCCTTAGCTTTCCTTTTAATCTGCAGTTCAAAGCTCTACCAGAGTCCAGGGTCAGGTCCCTGGCCCAGCCTGTCAAAACAGTAAAGGTGAAGAATAAAGCTGATTATCTAACAGAGATGATTGTTCACGTGTTGTTAGTTGAAGCTGGAAATGAAAGCCAACCTGAAATGTAAGAAAAAGCATTGGGAACAGCCATATATGAAAAAAGCAATCCACGAGATACATTTTCTGTGATGACTGGACAATGTGCTACCATGTGATGGAGTGCAGAATCTTTGGCAACGGAGGAAGACAAGTCTGTTTTACTCATCCACAACTGTGTAGGACTGAACCCAGGGATTCAGTAGGTCATCTTATATCATTTGTCCCGACTGCACAGTGAGATAGGCAAAGGTAGACTCTTTCAAACTCGTAATTTCTAATGTTGCCAAAGATATCTTGAAAGCAAAAATCAATTCTGTATTGATTCATAGTGCCATAGGCAACATCTCCAGTTCGTTACCTATCTCTGAGTCTTACCATCTGCAAAGATGGTTGGGGTTATTTTAATGGTAATTATCAGTTTCTGTTGACTGTTTAATAGTCTAGTGCCAGCTTTTCTCTGTTGTTCACAACTTAGCTTGTGTTACACATTTAGTACACTCTCTTTTATGTTACGCAGTTCACTCTCAGAACATCACATGCTAACAAAACCAGTAAGAATCAGATTTTTCTTGCTTTCAGGTGCCGTTTCGTAGACAGGATATCCTGGCAGATTCTTGTGTGGCATTGAAATATTTCTAACCTGTTGACAGATTAACTGACAACACCATAATGGAGAGTTTTCTGCTCAAAATCTCTTGTCACTGCCATGCACATAAATTATCTTTGTATACTTTCTATTAAGAGACGTAACCAAGTAAGCTATCATTCCCCATAAGCCAGTCCCAGCTGTTTCTCTTAAAGCATGCAGATGATCTGTGAGCTATTTGTAGAAGAACAATGCTAGGAATATTTTGTTAAGAGTAACTGTGACCCATTAACACTAACTATGAAATATTTGGTGTAGATTACCATCATATTTATGTTAAAATTAAAATAGGTGCATATCCATGTGCATAAGTACGCTCAGAATTTAGGAAAGTCTTTTATCATTGTTTTCTTCTTGAAAGTGCAGGAAAGGAGGTGGAGTTGCACTGACTGGTGTGTAAAGACTCATAGCACTAACTGAGTTATTAATTTCAGTCCAGAACAAAATACTATTGCTTTACCTTTTTCCCCATGATCTCATCTGGTTGGAATGAGACATTTTCATTATGGACCAAACATTTTCTGGTCCTTGAAATCCAGGGGAACTGCTGAAGCTGGGAACAATCTTCCCCTAACACAGTTCTTCCACTGCAGACCAAAGATAATTAAAGTCAGGGCATGTTTCTTAGTGCTTGTTTTTGCTCCTTCTCCTGCCTAAATTTGTATCAGATCCTTAGCTGCTGTTCTGAAAAGCTCATAACACTTGAGATCAAGCGGGAGAAAAGAGATACCCTATTTCATATGCATGACCCATTAAAGAAGGCGTGTCATTTAAGGTCAGCTGGCACCTGCAAGTAGAGCTATAGTGAGATCACAGGCTGCATTTATACTTATAAATACAACAGAACCGGGTCTGTTTTCTGGGTAGGGGCACGGCGTGTGTTATGACCACATGGGCATACTCTCTTCTTTCCAGAGCGGGCTGCCTTGTTTATGCTGACCTGTGGATAGAAACTCTGGTCTATGCCAGCCCCAAAACCACTTCCAGGAATTGTGTGGGAGAGACTAGTTGCCCTGGACAGACACCATGCCAGGAAACATGCTAACAATGAAATTAATTCTTTTATTTAATTCAACAACATGCAGTAATTATGTGATGATTCTTGAGCTAATTTCATTGCCCTGTGCATTAACTTGAGTATTGGTAGAGTCAGTTTCTGCATAAGACACATATGCTAGAATGGACATAAAATTTTGTATTGACAGCATGTAAAGAAGGGGCTAGATCCCTTAACCATAGCAAGAGCAGCAACTCTGCTGCTACCGTTTTCCCTCATGGGAAGTGCTCCCTCTGGATCCATATCAACACCATGGCAGGATGTACACCTAAGGGACAGAACCAAGCCTAACAGAATTTACAGCATACAGGAATTTCAAACATACAGCATAAAAAAACCCCACCAAATTCTTCAGTCTGCAAGATTTGGTTAGAGCAATATCTCTCCTCTCCATTTACTTGTCCTAGTACAAACACAGAGGAAGACACAGGCATGATCCAAGGGCCCAAAAATTTACAACCAGGCAATTTACTTAAAAGTTGTTGTGAATGAGTGTCAGATCTTCAGGCAAGTACCACAGTTCATTTTCTCAACTGCACGTTGTCCAGACTGTATGGCACCTGAATTTCAACAGATACTTTCACAAAATGAAATGTCACTGAGTATTTTTATTACTATAAGTGTGCTTGGATAATAAACCAATTAATAAACATTTGCAATTGATTTACTAGTTTAGAATAGGAAATCAGTATATTTCATTAACAGATGAATGAATGGCTTCATGTTATCTACTTTGTGCATCTACCTAACAGATAAAGGCTTTGATTCCCTCCCACACTCACATGGGGAATCTGAGGCTTGGAATCTTATAAAAAGCAAGTTGCTGCCCTCTGAAGTACCAGCTCAAAGGTGTTTTAAAATTTAATGCCACATAAAGGCTTTCCTACATGGCACAGCTCTTCCCTTTCTTTCCCCTACTGCATCCCACCCAGAATCTTACCAAATGCTGCCCATCTCCCTTGCAGGCAGAGGAGGCATAGCAGCACACTTCCAGGGTGGCAGGGCCACCACCAGCAGATGCTTGCCAGTAAACTTTGCCAGCCCCAGGAGTGTTCTTCACCTCCATCATCAGCCATTGTAAGGTCACTCTGTAACACTTCAGAGTTTTCTCTCTGTATTTGTACTGCTCAGGATAAAAAAAAAAAAATAATAATAATCTGTGCAATCTTCTTTGTACTGCTGGTTCTGATCTCACGGTCTTTTCTTATGAGACACTGCAGCTGAAATTTGCCAAGAGTTTGCATTTGCTGTTATGTACGTACTGCCAGTAATGTTAAGATTTCCTGCATTTCAACATTTAAGAAAAAAAAGTGAACTATGTTCCCCTCTCATTTAGTCACTTTTGCTCTCCCAAGTGTTCTTCCCTTTCAATTTCTGTTAAACTTTTTGACAAAATGAAAATAATTGGGGTAAAAAAATAATTTAAGCAATGGAATAATTTTTGTTATTTCATTATGAGACTTGTGCCATATTCAACAGCTTTGAAATTAGGGTTGTCAGCCTCTGAAGCATACATATTCAACACAACATGTGGCAATGCAGTTGCACTTTTCTAATCAGCATTAATGAAATGCTTATCACCAACTCCCTTATCTTCCAGCAGAATACCATATGCCTTTGCATGCTTTTGTGTTTTATTTCATTTCCATGTAGTCACAATGTGTGTTATAAACACCAGCAAAGCTTTGGAAATTGTCTGATTTACCTACTCTGTTCTGAAAGGGCAGACATTCCTCGCCAGGATTGTGTGGAGAAAATCCAGTCAAGAACAGAAGGGACAGACAGAAATCCCAGGTTCCTGGGTATATGGTACAGTTATTTGTTCCTTATGCTCTTTCAGAAAAATCAAACAACAATCTAAATCACCTTGAAAAGATTCAGGGTGACAAAGAGCAGTTGTTTTTTTTATGATGAACCAGGCTCCACATAAAAAAATAAAGTATGATAAGAGTGAGCCTTGGGAACAGAAAAGCACCATAATACAGATATTAAGCTTGACGGCAGATGTGAGCTGCAGTGAACTCTATGCTACAGTGATTCTGTTTGCATGTGTCACTTATATGCTGTATTAGTGTGTAATCATTTTGATATCTTAAAGCCAGTTTGAGTTTTGATTATATTTAGGTTTTGAGTTTCTTTTTTTACTAAAAAAGAAAATGCAATAAGTCAAGACAGCAGCTAGTATTGACCTTTGCATGCTGAAAGAGTAGCCTTTGTCATGGTGCTGACTTGTGCAACAGAAGACCGAAATTAAGAAATAACAAACAGAACTGTTTAAATGTTTATTTTTACAGCACAACTGTCTATTGCAAAATGTTGTTTGGTGAAAAAACAACATGATCATTTTGAGCATATTTCTGGTGGGAAATTCTTGGACTTATTCAAACTCAAAACACAGTGTTTAGTATTGATTTCTCTCTACAGTTTCATCTGAAATCATAAATTCCATGCCATAGGTAGGAATTCAGAGTTAGTGTTGTTACAGCAGGCATTACCTGAACAAAGCATTTGGACATAACTATGGAGAAGAAAGCATTTTAGCATGAGGATTTGATGTTTCCAAATCAAAATTCTCAGGAAAATTTATCTCCTGAGAGAAACTTAAATTTTTATTATTTAGATGAAAACACTACAGAATGTCATAATTTCCCAGAGGGTAAAATCTGGATTTCCAGCCAGCTCGGCAGCCACTCACTGTCCTCTGAAGCGCAAGTGCCCTGAAGCCCTCACCCTCCAGCAAGAAGTCTCAAGAGAGACAAGCAGCACTCTCGTTACCTAACACTGCTACAACACTGTTTAATTACAGATTTTGACAGAAGATACCACACACCTCTGCAACAACACAGCTTGCTTGAAAATACACACAGTCAAAACTATGAAGTTATGAAAAGAAAGTATAAAGATAGTAGAAAACAGCAGAAACCCTTTCTTCCACTCATCATATTGAGCAGTTAAACCACTTACGCTACACACACCTCTATAAACAACGTAAAATCCCGTCCTGGGTATTTATGGCCAAGCTCTCTTTGAATTCAACTGATATTTGCTAAAGCGTAAAATCTTTCCCCTTATTTCAATTCAATATCTGTATTGATTCTCTATTACAGGCAATTCATCCTTTTTACACCACTACTCAACTTGGAAACAAATAAAAATTGTTCCAAATCAGAAAATATGATCCAAACTTGGGAAGAATTAAACAGAAGATTGATTTAAAGGGATAGATCAACCTATTGACTCCTGCTTCCACCTCTGAATTCTAGACTGTCTTGCATTTTCTCAGGTTTTGGTTCTCTTTCTGATTTTCAAGTGAAGGAAATGCAGCATTGTCTTGTCTCATTTATTTAAATAGTATCTGAACCTCCAAGCTAGGAAATGGATTTTCACGCTTTTCTGGTTACCTAAGATGTGCTGATAACCTTAGACTCTAGTTCCATTTGCATGCCGATATGGTGCATTTAGCAAAAGTTAGCAGTTGTCTCCTGGTGAGAATATCTTAGATAAAATGGCATTTCCAGTTTCCAGCTCCTGAAACACAATAAGAAGTGTAAGAAGTTCACACACCCACATTCCTCAATAACCACAGAAGTAAAATAAAAACAAGCACTGTTGCATATTAGGATGGGTCCCTGAAGGATTTATATACTGTTATACTTCTGACTGTCATGGTTCAGGGTCTCTAGTTTCTCTCAGTGCTGCTGTAGTTTCTCTGAGTGCGTAGCCTTGGACAAGAGGACCTGTGCCACCCATCACCACTCCAGGTGGAGTTCTGCAGCTTTCTCACTGTAGTTTGGATTGCAGATCATGCTGCAGCAAGCAGGACCCTTCAGTAAGCCTGATGGGCTTTGAAATCTTCTAGCCCTTCTTTGGAAAGCAGTGGCAGTTTGAAACAAGGTATGATTTAATGTCAGGAGAAAGAAAGAAGTACTACAAAAGCAAAGGATTTTGCAATACAGCAAGGAAGCTTACATGCACATCTGTTTTAATCAAGGCTTTAGAAGTCATTCCTTATCTCATTCAATACCACTCCAGGGATGAAAATGGGGTTGTTGGTCCACACACAGGCAATCTGGTTCTTACCTTTACAAGCTGCCGTGCTTGCTTACACTAGTTCCTTGTCTTTTCCTATAACTCAAGAAAAATCTGTGGTTTATCAAATTGTTCCCAGAATAGTATATTTTCTTAAGCATTCTTCTAGGCAAATGCAGAGTGTTTTGTTCTTGATTAGAGATGCACAGATCTATGTCACACTCTTAAAAAAAATATAGGTGTTCATACTGCTACTGCTATGTTTAGGGACCAGTTTGTTTAGGTACCTTGGGCCATGCGAAGATGATCTGTAAGTAGTATGCCTGAAAGTAAAAAGCAGTGATTTATTGGCCAACACACACAGAAGCTGGCTAGGATTTCACAAGCTTCTAGGCGAGGCATTAGTGTATTCTCCCCACCAATAATATACTCCAAAACACTTTGCTGATGAGATAAGGATCAGTCAGCAAGGAAGGAGGTGGCCTCCACAGCTCCCTGGAAGACAGCTGCTGACTGCTGCTGAACTTCCTTTGTCCACCAGTTCCATCAACACCAACACACCAATGGCTCTGACAGCTGGACAAATCCTCATCACCCTCTTCTTCCCTATAAGATTTTACACCCTGTTGGGCTAATATTATTCTCTTGAATTATTGAGCTCCTCATGATCCATGTATCAAAAATTCTTGTTTTGAAGACTTGACACACTTTATCACAGCTTTGTCTCAACTTAGCAACTTTCTCAGAAGTGTGAGCCAAGGCTGTGCTACCAGGACACAGCAGAGGTGAGCCATGGATGCTTGAAACATCAACAGCTGAACCTCTTCCCCTGAGCTTGTTACACAGAGGGCTACAGACAGAGGAGGTTATGGGAAGTAGAATCACCATCACAGTACAAATCTAGATATACCTGTCTTCAACTCTGCTTCTAGAAATACTAAAAGATGACTGCTACAGATGCAAAACGAGGCACTACCCATGCTTGTGAATTGTATTCTTTTCATATCCACCAGGATCCTCTCTGGTACCTGTGTTATGATCAATGTATCAACCTCAAATCAGGCTCCACAGCCATTAATTAACTCATAAGCCATAAAATTATATGTTTTGATTAAAAAGTGATAGCCATCATCATTTGGCTAATGGCAGAGTCTTCTCATTTTATTCTTGCAATAGAATAATGATGAGCAATTTACTGCTTTCAGACGCACACGGTGATAGCATGGGCATATATTTATTGTACTCATTATCATCTAGGAAACCTAATCAGCTCCTCCTATATGAGCAAAGAATGAAAGCTTATAACACAATTATTAAACAACATTGGAACAAATGGGTATGATCGATGTAGGGCATAAAGACATACTACTTACTTGACTACATCTGGCCTCACGCCCAGAAATCTGTGGACAGTGAGTGGTACCAAGGTGTCATCGTGGTCAAAACTTGTCATGCTAAGCAAAAAACTTCTTCCTCTTGTCACAGATTTTTCTTACAGATCACCTGCCCTCTTGTATTGCTGAACCTGCACTGTCTGGTGTACCTGTCCTGCCAAGAAGCAGCAAGATGCTCAGACACACCCAGTAACAGTTTTAGGAAATCCTTTGCTCGTTTCTTCTGGTTGCCTTTTGGGGTCTCTTGAACAAAAGCCTTTTCTGTTACTGAGGGGAACTTGCCATACACAAAATAAAGAGAATGAACAAGTGCTAAAATAGCTGCACTGGGAAAAATGAGACTTGGGCTTTCTGTGGTGGGTTATTCACATAAGGCACATTTGGGGCTTCCCTGGACATAAGATATGCTGAGAAAATGCTGACAGATTTCCACTTCACATACTATGTATCCATACCCCTGAAACACAGACAGTTCTTCCTTACTCCCACAGGAAAAAATAGCATTAATTTAGAACGAATGATCAGGGGACCAGAGATGGAGCCTGAAAGAGGTGTCATATCAAACTGACAAAGAAAATGCGCCACTGAATATAAGGTTAGAGGATTATAAGCAACCTTATATTTTCTGCTCTGGTTTCTTCTATTATATGGTCCTAAAAATTTGACCAGATTGTATCTGCATTAAGTCTAATAACTTGTGCATGAGAATCTTCCCTCATAAGTAAAAACTAGGTAAAGTGTTCACCTGCATATCCTTTTCTGCAGCTGAGATTTTTTGTCAGATTTATTGTCCACTGGCTCTTGAAAAGACCAGTGTGGGGCCTTTTGAATAATACTCTAATTTTGAGAAAATGTAGAATTGCTGTCAAATTCTGAACTATTACTCATGCTATCAATTAAATACCAGCAAAGGTACAAATAACTCTGTGTGTTAGTCTTGAGTCATAGCCTTTGACATCAAGAAGGTTGGTCTGGTAAGTCTACATACTTAAGCACTGTCCTGGAATAAGATGTCTTGTAGAGATGGCAATGTTTTGCATTGTCTCCAGATCAGCTAATACTTTTGTGATTCTATGTGCAATATTTATGGGTTTGTCAAGAATTCAGAATATTTCTTTTATATGAAAAGATGTCACATATACATTAAAAAAAATGCTTTTACTGAAATGAAGGTGGAAAGGAAATTATAATTTTCTTGGTCAAAATCAAGAGGGAAGAATTCTAGGAAATATCATATACTCATTGCTTTGTTTACATAGAGACTAAAGGACATGGTATAGCCTACTCTGTTTCTGTGCCTGTTTAATTTGAACTGAAGGATCATAAAAATATGCTGATAGTTACAAATTTTGGAAAGAATCTGATCTGTCTGAATATCTGAACAGTTTATCTCCAGTACCACTCTGTTAATTCTATGAACCTCTAATTTTCCCTTAACACAAAGCACAAGATAATTGATGTCTTCTATTAAATGGGATGTTTTATTTTTAATGAAGGGAGGCTGCTTGTTTCTTGAGGATTGCAGCCAGATTTATCCCCCATGCTATTCCACTGAAGTCAGCAGATAAAATAGAGTATGGCCATCCTGAATCTTTGTAAAACTGATTTTATTTTTTAAAAGTGAAGATAATAGCAGTCCTTTTGCACCACTTCTAATTTACTGAATTATATTTTTCCTTCCACATATTTTATGCATTGCTTATCTTCTTGAATTGTATATTTTGGTGTGAGATATATTTGTTTATATGACAGGTATCACAAAGCATCCCTTTGTGGAGGGTCCTGTAGACTGCTTGGACACTGGGAAAATTTATTAATGCAAATATGGAACAGAGCCACAGACGGTTCTAGAAAATGTGGGAAAATTATTATCACAGGGCCTGAGACTTGTCTGACGTGGAATAAAGACTAAGGAAAAAAAAACACAAATCCAAAACACAGGAAAGTGCTGAGGGGATTTTACATTATTTTCAGGGTAGTATAGTTTTTTCTGCTAAAAAGACTGGCCTCATACCACCAGACCTGTCTATTCACGGCCCATGTATTTAAACGGGAGGAAAGAGAGCTCAACATCAAGGTAACACACTACCAAGACAATAAAACTTTTGAACCTTCTTATAAGACTGCAGGAAAAAAGAACAGCGTACAAACATGCCTGTGAGGTTTAAATTACCACGGTGTATGTAGCTATGTCTTTGTAATGATTGCTTTGGTACCATACCTATGAATCCTCACAAATCCATTTGTGCAGGGGTAAAGACCATTTGTGAAGCAGAATTCTATATGTTACAGAAAATTCATGTTATATTGTCATAGAAGTTTCAGGTTTGTTTTCTCAGTTTTGCTTTTTGCCCTTAAATTGAATTTGAATTGAAAACTGCTGTGCTCTCCAGCAGTGAGAAATATAACAGCACCTGAGTTACTACTTGGGTATTCCAGCAAAACTGAGAGCATAATTTATTCACTGGCTATAATACACAGGTTTCAATTAACAGTCAAAATGCCATACTTCAGTTAGGACTCTGGCAAGATCTCACCTTCTTAAAGCACTGGGTGATAAGGACTTTCTTCAAAATCAATGTGAGGCACAGAAAAACATTATTTCCTGAAAAACTCTGTGCATTGACTCTTCTGATCCCTAGTATGGTCCACATTATGGTAGCAAAAACTTCCTATAGCTTTCCGAGTAGCTCCAAGACCTATGTATCTCTGCTAGAAATGCCCATGAAAATCGGAGAAGCCATCCTTCTTAACAGATTGTAACACAGAAAATCATCTGTGTTTCCCATTCAAGCTGTCAGCAGAGAAGATGAAGAAACTTAAATAAACTACCAGGAGGTCATGACATAGTTGTCTTCCTAAAAGAAAATATTGTGTGACAACGTAAGTTGTTTTGCTGACCTCAGGAGAGCTCTTCTGAAGTGATTGTCTCCACTTGGTTCATATGGCAAACTAGTCTTGAACTGCATGAACTCAATTTCTTTAGATAAAGCTAAGACAGAAGAATTTCTATACAAGCAAGCCTAAAACTTCCTGCTAGTTATGGGTATTCAGTCTATGGTATGAGACTAGAAGCAGTCCAAAATACAAAAAGCTTATAGTATTGCTATCCTATTCGATTATTTATTTATTTGTTTACTACAAGAGGTGGTGGGAAATCTCCACCCTTAGATATAATAACTATACAAGTTACTTAGCAACCTGATCTATATGGACCTGCTTTGAGCAGCCTGCTGGACTAGGCAACCTCCAGAGGCCCCATCAAATCTAAATAATCCTGTGATTCTTTTTTTACCCTACAGATTAAGTGTTATTGATCTGTTCTGCTTGCCAGTGTAGGCATAGCCCTTATAGTCTTCCGGGGCTTCACTGTGTGGTGGCAGAAACTATACACTTCATCACAAAAACAATCTTGTATAAATTATAGGTAGCACAAAAATTTTAGATGCAGCAAATTATCAAGGTGTAGTGAAGGTCAGAACTGAAAAAAGAGAGAAATTTGAGAAGGCAAGACAGGAGACTGCCAAAGAAATTGTAAGGGAAAGCAGTATGTTCCAGTAAGCTTTTTATTAAATCAGCATCCAAATTTTCTGGGCTTATCCCAAAATTGAATGATTCAAAATTTTTGAAGTCTGCCTTTTCTCACCTTCAACCTTAGTAGCTGAGTCTGTAAATACTACTTATATCTGTCATGATTATGGATTCAAAATCTACCTTTAGACGAGTGAATAATATCTTAAGTGAATTTTTAAAACACGTATTTTTAATCACAGCTATATTCAACATGCTTGAAGCTGTTCATTCATTTGTTTTGTTATGCCTTTACTGAATGCAATAGATTTGCTGCCCTATGACTCCACATTTATCTCATTTACAGTATAAATATATTCATCTGAGAGTCAGATTTTTTTTATGAATATGAAAAACAGAGAACAATATTTATGAGGAGTGACTGAGGGAGCTGAGTTATTTAGTCTGGAGAAGAGGAGGCTCAGGGGAGACCTTATCACTCTCTACAACTACCTGAAAGGAAGTTGTAACTAGGTGACTGTCGGTCTCCTTTCCCAAGTAGCAAATGATAGGATGGAAGGAAATGACCTCAAATTGTGCCAGATGTTGGGTCCTGGGAAAAATTTCTTCACCAAGTGTTGTCAAGTATTGGAAGAGGTTGCCCAGGGAAGTGGATGAGTCATCATCCCTGGAAGTATTTAAAAGACGTGTAGATGTGGCACTTAGGTATGTGGTGTAGTGGAGGACTTGGCAATGTTATGTTAACAGTTAGATTCAATGATCTGAACGGTCTCTTCCAACTTAAATGGTTCTATGGTTCCATATTGGTGCATTTGACTGAAAAGTTTTGAACAACTCGTTAATGTAAACCATACCAAATATTCCTGGAAATAGCAAGGAAAATGAATAATAATTTTATTACAATTATTCACTTATTTCATTGACTATTCCTTGAAAGTATTCAAAATTTTTGAGGTATGGAAATGTAATAGTTCCTATACTGAGAAATTTGAAGTTATTCACAACCAAATCTGATAATTATTTGATTAGGAAACTTACAGTGGTTTCAACATATTAATCTCAACTAACTCTCCCTACGATAGTCAAATTAAATATGAGAACAAGTTAATGAATCTTTGATGTGCAATTGTGAGATTACACAAAATATCCAACTGACCAATAATGCCTATACTGAACTCTCACGTTACAAAGATGCTCAGCTGAAGTCTAATGTATCTAGTAGATTCAGCACACCTACTCATTACATAAATGTTCACACGGGGAGAGTGAGCTTCAGACACCCAAATCTACAAATATTTGAGGGCAAGGAAAATATCACCAGACTGTTTCCATGATGGAATTGATATGTAACATATAATTTCCTTATGGTACTCAGTATTTTTCAGCTGAAAAGATTGCTGTTCATTTTGAAGTCCGTAACATATTTTTCTTTGTGAGGTCCTTTTCTTTGCAAAATCTTCAAAATGTGAGTCAAATCTAGCCCTAATATCCAGTGTTAATGCATATAAATTAGAAGGACGGCTGTATCCTCCCTTTTCTCCTGTAATGCAAGAAAAGTTCCTTGCTGAAATTCATGTCCATCTCATCTCTGCAACAGATGTGATTTATATAGATTACAAATCCAAACCTCAGATAATAAAAAAAAATGTAAAAGCCTTTATGGCTCTAGTGAAATCCTACAGTCCTGAGGGAAGTAACTTATTCTGCTGGATGATCTGTAGGCTTATTGAGTACACAACTGGGTTTTCATTTGTTTTGCACCTTTTTTCATATCATTCATCTCCAACAGTGGATGTCTGCCTGTGAACACAGCAGAGAATCTACAACACTACTAAAAGGATACCTGAACCACAAAGGCATTGACAGAGTCACAGTAAGTGACTACACAGACCAAGGCCATACCTGGTATTTAGAAGAAAGATTGCCGTAACTGCAATGGGTATCTCCTGTTTACAAGAGTTTTCAAGCACCAGCAAAAGACATATGAGTTATACAAAGAGGACAGAAAAGGAGCTGTGGCTCAAAGAAATTAATTATCTGAACAAGAAACAAAATGCAGCGGAAAAGGTCTTGGGTGACCAGTTGCACAGGTATGTCTGTGTCCGAACTACCACGTTACTGCTGTTCAAATTCTCACCAAGAGTTTTAGAAACTGGAAGAACTGAAGAAACTCCAGTCTTGTTGTACTGCAACAGAAAGTACAAATTCAAACTTTAGATGGATATTTCCAAGGAAGTCCCTAGCACGAAAAGAATAAATGGATTTCCTGCCATGCAACAACAGCAGCCTACTACTGAGACCTGTAACCTGTGAATGTAACAGTGGCAAAAGAGAAAGAAAGCTCAGACATACTAAGTTTACTTTAAAAAATCCATCAAAATGTTGTCTTTCGGTTTGACACGTATTGGAAGAAAGTTAAAACAAATGTAGTCACAGCCCGGGGCAAGGAGAGTTGCAGAGGACAAGGCTGGCTCTTCCTCATGTTCTAAAGTACAAAGTTAGGGAAGGAATAACAGCCAAAGTGACTGGCTTTTCCTTTCCCTTAATGGCTTGATTGAACAGCCAGAAAACACATTTTTCACACACAACAGCACAAAATGCTGCTCTGTAATACTTAGATGTTGTTACTATGAATGGGAAAACTACATAAAGCAGCAGCATGTGAAAAATATTTCCTGCCTGATTTTTTCAGTCTTCATATAAATATTGGCTGAGCAATTTTTACTTCAACACTCATTTACTGTAACTTTTGTTTTCATCAGAATTTTGTGAAAGCACTGAAAGTTCACTAAACACACCAACATTCTTCCCCATACCAACAAAAGATTAATGAAAACATGCCAAAGGCAACTGCTTTTTAACTTTCATCTAGTTTCTCATTACCATTCTGCTTCTTGTCTCCTTCTTCACTCAAGTTCTTGGATCAGAGACTTGCTCCAAGGCTTCCTTAGTAGATAACAGGCACTTGTTCATTTTAATGACTGTTACTTTCTCAACATGAATACAAGAAAGGTTTTGCTCTTTTATTCAAATAATGGTCCAAATATTAAGAAAATGTCTCATGTAAAGTATTTCATGCTGGACATGTAATGAACTTGAGGATACCAATTGTTTTCAGTCCTGCTTGCAATTTCTGCTGGCCATTTATTGGAAGATGTGCTCGTCAGGGAGCACATGGTCATCTAGTGAAAAGCTGAAGATGAAAATCCAGAAGTGCTAGGTCTGAATGAGGCCAGATGCAACATTTTTTGACATTTCCCATAAAACTGGAGCTTCTTGGGTCTGTAGCGAAATCAATGCCTCAGTGAAATCAACTTCCCTGTCAGTTCTACTTTGAGAATTTTTTCCAGATTCTTTGGGCTCTGGGGATATCTCAACTTTCAAAGTCTCTCATCTGTGACAGACCCCCCTGGCTCAGTTATCAAGACCCAGTTTTGCCTCATCAGAGAGCAACTTGTCAAATATCAAATGTAGATTAGCATTACATTCACAGTGCATCTATCGCCTGTGTTTTCAATTTGTATTTCTGCCAGTCAGTATTTGTATTTGCACCAGGCAGTAGAATTAAGGAAAGAAAAGACTTAGTTTTTGCATTCACCACCACGTAGGGTCTACGGTACACTAAATGCTACCTTAATCGCACCAAGCACATGTAAAATGTCACTGAACATTCTTGTTCTGCTGTTACAGGATATTGTTATGCTAGCAATGACCTTTCACGGATTAGTATCAAATTAGTATAATGCTCTGGGAGCTGAAACGTTGTTCAAGATCTGGGATCTAACAGCAAAAAGACACAAGTCAAATAATCTTGAGCTTCTCTCCTGGATCAACTGCAAGAAGCCAAATGTACTTCCCATTTTCATCCAAGGAAATGCTGCAGCTAGGACTATCTGACCGTGACACTTACCACAGCTATACCCAGGGAGCTAGCCAGGAGTTCAGTGCTTTTTGTTGTTACAAGAGTGGATTTTGACATACCCCTTGGCCTGGTTTTGCACGCTATCTGCCCTACGGCGTCCGTCATCGAAATGCTGGTGCCAGTGATCCGTGCCAGGTTCTCACTGCCCGAGCCAAAACCCACATCTGAACAACGAGTCCCTGGCCTGCCCTCAGCAGGGCACACAGATCTCGCTTACAACCTCCCTTGGGGATTTGCTTTCCTGGCAACTCAGCAAAAAAACACAGCCAAACATTCACAGCGGTCCTAGAGATTCTCCTCAAGGTCTTTTCTTTCCCCCACTGCTTGCTTCACTTTGATTAGTGAGCTACTGAATTTTTTATTCTCTCTCACAAGACAGTTAGCAAGTAATATTTGAACCAATTCACTAGAAAAAAACTCACAACTATTTGATAAAGGATTTGTAAATAACACACCTGCTGATATATTAAGAACAAGAGCAAAGGAAGTGGAATAGCTTGTTTGTATTTTGCCCAGTTTATAACCAAACAGATTACCAAGAAGATTTTGAGAGCATCTAAAAGAAGAGGTATAGATGAGATATAAATACAATTTTAGTTTCTCATCTTTCTCTCCAAATCTACAGGCTTCCCTATGCTCTGGACAAATGAACTTGGCAACTGAGCCTGCTTTGTAACACAGTATCCGAATACCTCAAAGCATTCATCCCACCAGAAGACAAAATAGGCAAGTCCTCCTCCCATCACTTTAAAATGTACATTGTATTTGATTTTCTTCTTTTCTGTAAATACTGAAAATATTATACACTCTTTTCTGGTACCACCTTCTGGAGACATGAATGGTGGTCCTTCCATCTTCCATTATGAAGCTCCCTCCCAAAGACACTTAATTCCATCAGCTTTCAAGCTCATGTGGAAAGGAAAATATACCAACTCTAAACCAGAAGTGTCAGCAATCTTAACTACCACACGTGCCCTCCTGCTTATTCTTTACCTGCAAAATGTACCCTTTCCCACCCAAACTAGTTTTTAGATGCAACCACAACATGGAAAATTTGTTTACACTTTCTTTTTAAGAAATCCCCAATCCCCAGTCACGTTAAGTTGATTAACGTAACACACAATACATCAGTCAGCTGACTGGAAAAGGAAGATCTTTCAAACAAGGGACCACTTGTGTTACTGAGGACCTGTTGCAACCTGCCACTGCCAGGATTACACCACCAAATCTTGCAATTACTACCATAAAAATGTGGCTTTGCATGCAGAGTGGGTCAGACTGACCTCAGCAAGAATGTTGCAGCTTCATTAGCAGAAATTCTCTTTTCAGCACCCAGTGCACATCCTCCAGCTTCTCTGTGAACAACCCTGAATGGCAAGTTTAACTTCATTACTAGTTTCATTTTTTGTTCCTTATAGTTCAGGTACAAAGATTATGAAGAAATATAATGCATAATCTTGCCTTTGACTTATCATTACAGATGTTTCTCTCAGCCTCAGCTCAAGTCCTACAGTCCTATACCTTACATTTCTCCTTGTCAAGGTACTTCCAGAGGCCTAGAGCCAGCCAGCAGAGAAGAGTCATAAAGTATGAAGCAAATCACAGGCTATTTTAATCTGGTCTTTTTGATGATTAAAATATAGTCCCTAAAGAATTGACATCATTGTTTGATGTTATAGAACCATCCCTTTATTCACACTGAATTTTCACTGTTTATTTTCAGTGAGTTGCAGAAGTTTATATTGTGTGTACCTGGATAAAAGTGTCAAGCTGTTTGTATGCTCAGATGTTACTAGATTCACTGCTAGAAGGTCCTGCAGCTGGCGTGTTTGGCAGGCACTGAAATTTCTCTCTGTTAACCCTCCTAAACAGAATTCGTTAACTTGGCAGACATGATACATAAGATTTTATCTTTTTTTAAATCCATTCCATTATTGTTTCAACCCACTTGTTATGCCACCGTCTCCCACCCCAAACAACTGGTGCATCTCTGACCCAAACTCTGGTCAGAGGCACTTGTCCCGCTGTGCTCTGCTTCCGTTTCCCCAGCTGCACGTCTGCTGCTCAGCAGCAAGGCCAGGCAGGATGCTATGTCAGAGAGAAATCCTAGCCTGCAGATGCTGACAGGTCTCTACGGCAGCGCAATACCATGGGAGTAGAAAAGGGGATTGCAAGGCAATGTGGAGAGAGGTTGTTGCTCTCTATTCAAGCCTGCACAAGAAATAACCCCATATCTGGAAACGACACCCAAGGAAGAGGAGAAAATAAGGTGAGACTCTCTCAGGATCCTCACCATGCAGCGTCAGCAGAATGTGCGAAAAAAGGTGTGGGATTTCCCAGGGCTGAACTGGGGAAGAGCTGACAGGGCTGATCTGGTAGCCTTCCATCCTCAAGGGTGGAATACGGTCATTGCTTGCTGGAGGAGCTTGGAAAGAAAGGGACCTGTGTTGGGAGTTGTATGCATGCCCGGAGGCTGGCAGGGTGCACAACTTGAAATCAAGTTGCTTATGTTGCCTACTAGCCCACCTTTTAACATTTCTTGCCTAGAGCTTTATTTCTCCTTCTTCCTTCCTGATTTCGCTTTTTCCTGCTTCTCTGGTTTTGACCCTTTGTTTACTAGGTTTCTGTTCTTCTTTGATGTTGAAATACTGTGTAATCTCTCAAACTTTCTTTGCAGCATTCCTCATCTCTCTTGTACTCACAACAGAAAAGACCCCAGCCTTTGCTTTTTCAACGTAGCTTTTGTTAATAGTATTTTTCTTAGAACACATCTTTCAGTAATGTAGAAACTCAAGCATTTCAAACCTGAAAGGACAAGTAAAATAAATATACGGGCTTTGGAATTCTCAATCACTGCTTGCATTTTAATGTTTCGTGATCTGCTATATCACTCACAGTATTTTTCAAAGTTATGTGTAATGAAGGTGACCTTTTCACTTCTCAAGAAAAACCCTAAATAATTAATTATCTGTCTGGTACTAACGTCGATAAACATAGTCATCATATCTTGAGCTTTCTGACAGCAGTGGGGAAAAAGCAACACATACAGGTCTCATGAACTTCATTTGCTGAAACTGTCCTTCTCTGGATTTACAATGCTCTCTTGTGGCCAGATCAGGCATCTACAATACAATAATACTCTGCTAGCCCAAGAATATCCTCAGTCTTGTTGGCTGCTACGGTCATTCTCAAATTGCCACAAAATGCCACAGATGTCATAATCTACCAAAACAGATGTTTTAGAGATGTGTATTCTCTTTTTTTTTTTCACTAGGCAAGTTGCCTAAGTTTTCCATTTATCAAAAACACCCTTCAAATATTTAACTATTTGAAAAATGGGGGAGGAGTTTGTTCCTCTTGGTGAAAGAATAATTTAATGTGACCTTTTTTTTTAATAAATGCTGATTTTTAGCTTGGGTTTTTGAAGTCAATAATTTGTAAGTTTTCAGATATATCACCAAGTCTCCTTGAGAACTGCAGGTTCAATTAATGCACCTAGAATTGAGGAAAACACTTCATGCTGCCAGCGTGTGCTCAGCTCAGATCCACCTCTGTGCTCCCCTCATTTCAATTGGGCACTGAGCAAGGTTTCCAGACCTAGATTTCCTCATGCTGTAAGGTGGGATACGGGAGTGCATGAGAGGCAACCACAGCAGGGCTGCAGGCAGGCCCGTAGCACAGAGACGCACTCTGGTGGCACCGATGCCCTCATGACAAGGTACAGTAGGGTTGAGTCCATCCTGCAGCAGACCCTGCTCTCGTCGCCCTCACAGCCCCATGCAGCCCTTCCCACTTCTCCCCTTTCTCTCGCTTTCCCGAGTAGGAGTTATCTGATTAACTGTCTAGTTAGTCTCAGATACAGAGAAAGGTGGGCAAAAAACTGCCAACAAGCTGAAGAATCTCACCAGAAGTCTTCAATTCTGTCTAATTAAACATACACCATAACATCTGCTTTTACATAGTAAGATTAAGGATGTCTCAGGTTCTCATAATCTTCCAAATTCATTGATTCACAAGCATTCATGGGAAGAAACAAAATGCTTTTGGTGATTTTCAGCTGCTCTTTTGATCAGTAGAAGCATTTAACTGCAAAGGCATAACTTCAGAAGAATCTCTCAAACAGGCTAGAACATTTTTATATTTACCAGATTCAACCTCATCTATAAGAAGTTTGAAAAAATGTAAGCAAGGAAGGAAGGAACGAAGGAAACCCAGAATCCAGAGGCAGAAAAAATTGAAGTGAAAACCTAGCTACTATTAATTAGTACCTCTCACTGATGTGGGCATTTTGCTTTACAAAAAATATCTGATTTTATTCCATTGGTTTTACCAGTAGTGTGAAAACAGCTGCTCAGATGAAACATAAGATTTGATATATCAAGTGTAATATTTAAGCCTGCTTCATATACAGTTTTCACAGAGAAAATTTCAGAATAAGAACCCTTTCTTTCTTCTTGATATTATTCTCTTTCTGACAAACTTGGATTGCCCTTCAAATAGGCCAGAGTTTGTAAATGACCTTGACATTCTTCCTCTGCCTTACTGCATAGGTAATTTTAGGATCACCGTTGGACAGTTGGTGAATAATTTCCTTGGAAAATAAAGAAAAAGAATACTAACTTGCAAGAAGATTTTAATTTTTACAGACACTGTTCAAACTATTAAATGTAAACCAGAGGATGAGACTTCAAATTCTTCTTTGTGATTATTCTCTTTGGAGTACTAAAGTTCTGCTTTTAAGGAGCAGATATACTTATTTCAAAGACACTGCAACCTTCTGTCAGCTTGCATAAGTAAAAAGATGCTACAGAGTGTTAAGTGAAGAACGTAAAGGTATTTTCTTTAATGGTTTACTGGTTAGAGTTTTACAGCATCATTGAAAATATTTCCTGTTATGCTGCTTGCTAAATATGCTCACACGTACTAGTTCACTTTAGATATCTTTGCTTCAGTCTTCAGTGCTAAGACTGGCCCTCAGAAATCCCAGGCCCCAGAGGTAAGAGAAGAAGCCTACAGAGAGGACGACTTTCCCTTGGTCGAGGAGGACTGTGTGAGGGATCGCTTAAGCGATCTGGATGTCCACAAATCC
>Ga0065711_1006164_pt1 | contig 29049 bp, 14 predicted proteins | sample Hoacrofraction12_FD_59098 | JGI IMG/M metagenome (GOLD analysis project Ga0065711, IMG submission 59098) | Hoatzin crop microbial communities from Cojedes, Venezuela - Epithelial fraction 12 v2 (version 2) | ecosystem: Host-associated > Birds > Digestive system > Esophagus > Crop | place... | reverse complement strand
CGCTGCCGCGGGTCCGGCGGGGAGCGAGGGAAGGCGGCCGCGCGCCGGGGCCGCTCCCCGCCTCGGGGCGCCGCGTGGGTACAGCGCGAGCCTTGAAAAGTGCTCGTTATTTCTCGTTTGTGGGTTTTTGGGTTTTTTTGGTTGGTTTTGTTTTGCTTTGCTTTGCTTTAATAAAGCTCTGGCTGTTCCCGTTGCAAAAGCCCGCCCCGCGGCCATGGCGGGTTCGGCCGGGCGGGCTGGGGAGCCCCCGGGCCGGGCCTGGCATCGCGCGGCGGGGCTGGGGGGGGTGTGGGGTGTGGGTGTGAGTGCCGCTGCCCTACACCCCGCTCCCCAAAACCGCCCAGCGCCTCTTCCCAAAAGCACAGCACGCCTGGCGGCTCGGCCCCTGGGATGGCTCCTGGGCAGAGCGCGTGCCGCCCATCGAAGTTCCGCAGCCGAAGTCCTCGAGGGCTCGAAGTCCGGCTCCCGGGCTGCGGGCGTGCGGCGGCGGGGGGTACAAACCCATCCTTGGGTTTGGCCCTGGGTGCCCAGCAACAAGTTTTTTGTGCATCTGAATATTAGTGTGGTTGTAAAACCACTCCTATTTAACTTTGCTTGGTTTTGCAGCGCTGGCAGAAGCTGCGCATATGTGTAGGGAGGACATGCACCTGTGTTTTATTCTACTGGAGATCTTTAATTCCTTTTGCTAACGTGCAAAAGATGCCTCACCTTAGGCTACGTCCGTTATTCTGTTGTGTAATTGTGAAGGGGTAAACAGTATTTTGGGAGGGAGAGGAAGAACGCTGGCTCTTTTGGCCAAAGAAAGCATTAGGGAAGGGAAAGGTGATCATCTGATTTGTAACTTTCTCCGTGTTCAAGGGGAGGGCTCTTAACTTCCAGATTAATTTTTAGATTTAATATTTGGGTAGTAGAAGGGTGCTTGTATTACAGGTACAAAAATTAGGTTTTGAACTGTGAAAGTTTTTTGCATGTAAAATATTCACTGGGCATCTTTATCTCAGAAGTTAAAAAGTATTTCAGAGTAGAACCTCCTATAGCTCTCCTGGGGTTTTTTTGTGTTGTTTTTGGTTTTTTTTTTTCTTCTCCCCATATTTGAGCTAAATATTTGGGTAAGTTCTGCACTTGGGTATTTGGAGTGGTAGCCGAATTACTGCTCATGTCAAACGGCTGGAAGTCTGGGGGATTCCCCTCTTCGCTTCCATAGTAGTGCTGTTTGCAGTAGGACTATAAAGTGCATTTACAGGGCCTTCTCGTTTAGGGGCTGCTTGAAATTTAGCATGGCCTGGCTTCAGGTGGAAATAAACTTGATGAGTCAGATATCTCTGTCAGGCTTACCCGTATTAATGTAAAAGACATAGGTTTAGTCACCAAGGTGATGTCGCAAGTGATTAGAGAATAATGACTAAATGACACTGAAATCCATTAATAAATTTTTCAACTGAAATTCTCATGATCGATTTGGCTTTTTTCATAAAGCTAATGATTCTAACGTAAATGATGCTAACTGCTTATAGCGCCAGAGTGGGATGCTTTATTTGTGACTAGCTGTCAATGTTGCATCAGAAACCTTAAGTCTTTCCTGGTTTTGCACGCTTGTTATCTTCTAACCTTTATTCTGTCTAGCTGTTGTATTTGATTTGTATCTAGATGCTCCCTGTATACATGCGTACACTAATGTATGATTATGTTTGCAAAGTGTTTTGAGATCATGTTTTAGTCATGCCTGCTTTTTTATAATTGCATAAAAATACAAATATTTTGACATGAGTTGTTATGAAATGAATCATTAAAGGAAACATGTTTCAAAAACCCGCAACTGAGCAAAGAAACAATAGCAGTCCTTAAAACTAAAGCACAGAATCCCTAATTGATGAACAGGGCTTTTTGCCTTTTTTTGTTGTTTTGTTCAGATAGATTTTGACTCTTTTGAATTCTTGGTAATCCATTTTCTGTCTAAAGATGATTTTGCTGTCAGTGATGAAAGTGGATGCAGAAATAGTAATTGCAGTTCTTCCAAAAAGTCCTAAAAGCAGCACTTCTCATCCTTATCCCTGTGAGGAGTGGAAGTATGGAGTTATTGTTGCAATGGAGTCCTGACAGCTCCCAAGAGTTGTTACTGGAATTGCACAACTCTGTTTTACCACAAAGGGTTAATTTTAAATCAGTTTTTTTGTTTATTTGTTTTATCTGTATCCAGTTAAGGTTAAATACATTGCAAACTTTGCATATATCCTTGCTGTGCATTTAATCATGGTAATCGAACACCAGTTTAAGGGATTTTTAGAGTAATTTGCTTTTGAATTGTTCTGGGATTGTAACTGGTTTAAATAGAGAATAACTGTATAGTAAAGACATTTTCAAGGACTAGGAGTGAAACTGTTTAGCCTTGGCAGTTCATTAAATAGCAAATTATAAAATATGCGTATGTGTTAGTTAAATGTCTCGTAAACTGTTCTAAGCTTGGGTAGTTTTCAAGGGGGATGTGAAGAGGACAGAGGAGACTGACCAATTTGTTTCAGCCTGGAGATGATTCAAGGTGTCAGGCTTAAAACCAGCTGATCTTGAGACCGATAACTTGGAATTGCTCAAGAATTTGAGTACTGCGGGTTTTTTCAGTTTGAGCTGTTCTTATATACATGATTGGAAGCTGGGGATGTTATTGACCTTTTTGAGTCTGAGGGTTCTCAGTCATTATCCAGTAAACCAGGCTCTGAAAGAGTCTTACTGCTTTAAAAAAAAGGTGTTGCCAAAACTTGCGAGCATTGTGTTGCCCTGGATATTAGCTATTAGCACTACTAAAATGCTTCAGAATTTGTAGTTTCCGTTGTGCAGAAGAAAAGTTCCAAGGCTTCCCTAGACAGTCGTATAGTCCTAGAGAAAATTCTTTCATTTTTACAGACTGGTAGAGAGTTGTGTGCCCTGTTGTCAGCCTACAAGGGTAGAAATTTAGGAGGAAAAGTAACTATGTGTACTGTGGTTTTTGCCTAGCTCCAGAACGATTTGTCAGGCTGCAGTTGTTTAGTCCTTGCAATATAATTTAGACTAAGCAATGTCAACGTTCCAGGGACACATCTAGATTTTTGCAGTAGCTTCAGAAGGTGCCAGGTTTTGTAACTTGTGGCATTTTTTTTCTTGACAGTTTGTCCTGGTAAACTAGTGGTAGTGTAGTGCTGTTTGCTTGCCTTCTGCTGCGGGGCCTTGTGCCAGGACCTGTCAATTCTGCCGCCTCCTCTTCTACCCTCTCTCCCCCAATTCATCCCTGTTCTGTCTGCCCCCCCACCCCATCCAGGTTTGTTTTCAGCCAGCTCGGGGCCTGGCCGTGGGATGGTGCCGGTGACAGGAGGGAGGAAAGAGAGGTAAATGGGATTGCAGCAGCCTGGCTTGAGAAGCTGTAGGATCTCATCCTCAGGATATAGTTTGATGTTTCACTGATTCCTGGAAGCAGTTGGTCCTGCACCCTTCCAGTTCCTCCCGTGCTTTGCCCGCTTCCTTCTCCTCTCCCCTGTGTCAGGTCCAACCGGTTGTGTGGGGCCCCCAGGAGTTGGTCGAACCGGTTGAGTTGATAACTGTTTTTGTTTTTTTTTTTTCCTTTGGGGTGTGAGTGGCCAGAGCAATTGGAAATTGTGAGTAGATGGCAGTGGTGGTCCTTGTGGCAGGCAGCTTGCCATTAGGTATGATTAGACGTTATATGAAACAGCTTGAGAATTCAGCCTATGCTTATTTCTGGCTGCTAACCAAAGTCGATATTATATAGAAGTTTATTCTATTTTGAAAGAATGCTGTCTATACAGAGAATGCTTTTTAACTTGTAGCTAAGGAGCAGCATGAATATTGCAATACATAAGAGAAATGAAATTTTTTCCTAGGCAGCAATTTTTTAATTGCTTAAGCATTTCAGGCTGTTAGGTTTCTCTTGACTTGTTTGACCTCTGTTCCAAAAATAATTTTAATTTTAGTAATGTCTGTAATAACAATATTTAGTTTTGACTTAAAACGTAAATTACATTTTAAGAAGAAAACCCATTTCAGCCAAAGAAGCAGCTTTTCCTTGTGAGAAAGGGTGGGTGGGTGATGTACTTGAGTACAAGTTGCACTGAAGTTCTAGGTGAAAGAGCCAACAGACACGGTGTGCGTGGTGTTACACTGAGAGAAGCGTGGTGGATGTGTGCTTTTTATTTGCTGGTTTTACAGTGAATTGGATCATTGTGGTTTGTGTCACAACAAGAAGCTGAGATTATCAGCAGGATTTGAATCAATAAACCACGTGTCACTGTTTTGATAATCTTATTGTTTTGTTTTTCTCTCTTCTCTATTTTGCTGAAAAGTATGGGAGGCACAATACCGCCTGCTCCAGCCAATGCCTCCACAGAGGCGACAAGTAAGGTGAGATGTGAATAATTTATCATTGAAAACTAACATTTGTACTCTCTGCAATAATTACTGAACAGGAGGAGGGGAAAAAATTGCTGTCAATTTTCACTCAAATAGAGTAGGTGAATATGCTAGGGTGAGTGATTGGGAGAGTGCATCCTGGAGCCTGCCCTTTGCATGTTGTGGATGACTTGTTACAGATGGCTTTCTAGTTTATTTCAAGTGTTACCGTGCTCCATTTGCCTAATACTGAATGCCTGATGTTCTGTGCAATGCAAATGCCAAACAGAATCTTGACACCTCTTTTTATGTTCTCGCTGTTTGTACACCTCTTCTGTAGTCATTAGTGGATTAAACTATAATCTTTGCATGACAAGAAGTATTACTCAGCATGATAGGTAATGAACTGAACAGTTGAACTCTCAACTTTTTGAGGCAGTTTTGTTGAAGCGTTTTTCTCTCTTTTTGTTCATCTGTTTTAAGGGAGATAATAAATTTGGCTTGTAGATATTTATAGCAGAATTTTTCCAAGCTTTTAATTCTTTTGGAGAAAGTAGAATTCTGTTTTCGGGTTTAACTGGCTAGTTAGAATTGTATGGAGGGATTGTGTATATGTAGTGAGTGTAGTCTGTGACACTGAGCATGAAGACAAGCATCTTATGTCTGTGATAAAGCAGGACGTGCTAAGTTATGGAATTCAGAGGAAATGAGTAACGTAGTTAGAAGCTTGAAAAAACATTCTAAGCATGTATAAGTGGCAAAGATCTCGGCAAATGAAGCAATATTTTGATCATTGACAACAGATTATTGCTCACTGCCGAAGTACCTTAGTTTAATAGTATTAGATTGAGAGAATTTTTAATCCAGAGAATGTGTGAGGGAAGGCAGGAAGATTGGAAGGATTGGTTAGTATTGATTGCAAAACTGGTTCTGAATCAGGTATTATCTGGATTATTTGGTTTTGATTATTGAATTACACTATTTGATGGGCAGGCTTTACCAATAATAGAAGTTCTTGAGTCAAAATTTGGGCTCTGAATTATTTGCAAGCATGATAGACTTAATCCGAGAGGAGGAAAAAGGAGATTTGTGTCTTAAAAATAAAACAGTTTAGCCATAGAGCAATGTGATGCTTTGAAGATTAATTTTGGATTTTCTGATGCATTGTTATTTATTAGAGTGGGAATAGAATATCAGTCAGAAATAATGTATACTTAAAAATACATCTCTTTCAGGGCAAAGCAGAGGAACAGCCAGAGGAGCCAGTTAAATCACCTGAACCAGAAAGTGAGGAGAGCGACTTAGGTATGGAAAATAGATGACTTTATCATGTTTCACCAATTTGAACATGATTCTGGAAATCCTCTTGCTGTTTGTAGATGGACCTTAATCTTGCTTTTTATTTTTCCCCCAGAAATTGACAATGAGGGAGTGATTGAACCGGACAATGATGACCCTCAAGAAATGGGAGATGAAAGTGTGGAGGTAAGCACAATATTTTCAATGTTTGTGGCGGCAGGCAAGATAAGGAGAGGCTTAGTTTAGTCAAGGATAGCTGAAGGTGCATGAGTGCTATGTTAGCTAGATAGCCAGCTGTTGCTTGGGTTCTTTTTCTCTTAAATAGAAAACTGACTGGCTTAAAACCATAGTCTTATTCAAGGTTAGAGTCCATCAAAAAATTCAATCAGGAAAATCAGGTCAGAAAACAAAAAAAAGTATCAAATCACCCATGAAAACTAGATATGTAGAAATCTGCCGTTACTCAACTTAGCTTTGGAGTTTTTTCAGCTAAAAATAGTGGTGGCTAATGTCTCTAAGGTGAAAACAAGAAGTTATAATTTTTTGAACTAGGATTTCAATGCAAATTAAAAACAAGATTCTGGAATTGGAAAATTGGAGTTCCTTTCTTTGGTGCTGTCTTAGCTGGTAATTCTGGCCTGGACTACAGCTTTTGGGTTTTGTGTGTGTTTTTCATTTTCTTCGTTTTCTTAGGTAACTGAAGAGATGATGGATCAAGCTAATGAGAAGAAGATTGAAGCGATAAATGCTCTAAGTGAAGGTGATAAATTATTTTTTAGTACATATTCAAGGACATTAGGTTTGGGTCTCCTTTTAAAAAAAGGAAACAAATATCTTGGACCAAGGAAGAGAAAACTCGTTTCCTGTTGGATACCCAAAAAACTATCTAGAGCCTGAAAGCTTCTTTAGGTGCTGTCTTCCCAACACAGCTGTAGTTTTGGGCAGGGCAGGGAGGGAATGAGGTACTGCAGTGTCTTAATTACAAGTTGATCGTTACAGTACTTACCTGCATATTGCAATTAGTGTCTCTAGTGGTTTGTCTTAATGTAGTGAAAAGCTGTGTAATAGAGATGACTTCCTGTTTGATTGGATACAGAGTTAAATGTACAAATTAAACTGGGAAAAGTCTCTCCTCCCCTCCAGCATTAATTTTTTAATTTTGTACTTCAGTAACATAGCAAGAGGAAGAAATTGATTTTTCTTTGTTGATAATGTTCCGTTTCAGAGGTGCCTAGGGAAATAACACTCTGTAAGGCAGATTTGGCAATTTCAATGTAACTTCATTGCATAATGATTGAAACTTTACTGGTACTCATATTTAGGTGAACTTCAGAAGGCAGTCGACTTGTTCACAGATGCTATCAAGCTGAATCCTTGTTTGGCCGTCTTGTACGCCAAGAGGGCAAGGTGAGTCATTATAAACTATTGATTCATGTTTCTGCCTGTGCTGTTGTTTTCCTGAAGGAACCTACACATAATAGCAGCTTGAGGATCTGTGTAAACGTAAACCATGTGAGGGAATGACAAAAGTACACTTCATGCAATTTCTCTTATTTGTGATTAACCAGATTTGCTGAAGGAGACGTATAAAGAATCTTAACAGAGTAAGTAACAGAATGATGTTCCAGAATGCGTTGTAGTAGTATGGCTTTTAGTATGTTAAGTTAGAATGATGCTGGATAACAAACACTTGTAGAATCTGAAGTTTATTCTGGCATTAAGATGATTGAAATCATGTCCTGTTTAGATGCAAAGTTAATTGCGGAACATGTGAATTCTCTCTCTGTTGTACCTGCTAAATGAGTTTGTTCACTGTCAGGTAGACTTGTTTCGGTTCATCAGTCCTACGTTTGAACAGGACACACCTATTTCTCAGTCCGTTCAGTACCCACCTTACTACTAACTACATTTACCAGGCTGCAGATAATGCATTGGGAACACTGTCAGAGTTGATGTGTGGTAGCCCTAACTTCATAATACGCAAACATATTTATCTTCCCTAATTCTTGAGGAAGGCTGGGCAAGTATGGTTTGCAGAAACAGAAGTTCCCACAGGTTTGGGTTTTTTTCCTACTTTTACACAAAAAAAAAAAAAACCCTAACCATGAATGATTTGATAATTTAGTGGATCTTTTCCGTAGCAAGATATAATTTAAAGAGATGTTTGGCTTCTGGTGACTTTCTTGTGATTAGTTATTGTCCTTTACCTGTTCCATTCTAGTACATTTTAACTGGTACGTGCCTTGCTGTGTTTTCCTTTCCATATCAAAGTTTTTGCATGTAACACCGCTTGTGTACCTTAGTACACTGTTGTTGCCATCATAGTAGTATTTTTAAAAGCTCTGGAGTGCCATATGGTCTCGGGACTGGGATTAACAATGAAAAATGAGGGTTAGGAGAAGTTATGAAGTTACCTCAATTTGGTCTATTGTAGAAATAAGCAAACAATATGTCAGGATATTGTAAAACCTGCACTGTAACAGCAGTGCTGATCAAGTGCTGTGAGTAATCCACCCCTCCTGTGGACTTGGGTTTTGGTTCTGGGGGGAGATTGTGTGTTTGGGAGACCAGGATTTTTGTGCACCCAGCAAAATTGGAACGTCTCTTATTGGTGAGGTGTAGTTTAGAGGCAATTTCCTGATGCGTTGTCCACCTGTTTGTTTCTAGAAGACAATGTGTGACTTTGTGGTTACTTTATAACAAGCCTTAATGGTGAAGGCACTTAAAGGCACTCTAGTTGGTGATACATTGTTTTCAAGTAGATGTAAAAGGGCAGAAGTTCTGACTTAGAGTATTTTGAATATCGAATGCTTTTGTCAGCTCAGGAATGTGGTGGGTTTTTTTAGTGTTTCCTTCAGAGATTTCTTAATTTGAAATGCCTGAACCTCCTAAAGTAGTGCCCTACTGGTTAATGTGATATGCTAGTGCATTGTAAAATTTGCAATTATTGCACTTAACTGACAAAGGATTTGGGCTACTTTCTGGGTTTGTGTTTTGTTTTGCCTCTTAATTTTGATGACTCAGCTCCTATCTCCTTTTGTGGTTCCTGATGATTCTAGCTGTTGATCCTTGTAGCCTGTATGATAACTCGTGCTTTCCTTGTCCTACTGTTTTAAAGACTATGTAATGTGGCATGCGTAATGTTATTTTGTTCAAATTGCTAGTTGCCATTGGCTATAGACTCCAAATACCATGGAATTGAACTGTCCTTCACATTTATGTATCCTTTCCTTGTGCACTAAAGTTATTCTTGCTGGCAAGACTTGAGTCTGAACAGGAAATGCTTTTGCTTCTTGCTAATGATTCACCTGTAGTGGTGGGGGAGGGAAAACTTCATTTCAGTGACTTCATTATCACTATTAAATCTTTTTGAACTCAGCTCTTCAAATGTATTATCTCACTAGCTGCCTGTTAGTCATCCAAAATTATTTCCAGCTTAAGTTAGTAACTTGGTATTTCAATATGTACAATAAATGTTCTTGTTCCCACAGTGTTTTTGTGAAACTACAGAAGCCAAATGCTGCCATTAGGGATTGTGACAGAGCCATCAAGATTAATCCTGATTCGGCACAAACCTACAAATGGAGGGGGAAAGCACACAGGTAAAGAACTGCACCTGTATTTGTTATATTCTTTATTTACCGGGGGGGAATAGTTTTGTTTATGCATCCTCTCTTACTCTGTGTCTCTGAACTGTCTGTCTTGTACCCGAGAGCAGCAGTCATGAGCCAGGAACCCATTGTGCTGCATGTATGGGTTACAGGAAAGAAAAGGTGATGGTGATTTATTGATGGCAATTTAGGAGTAGTCCTTCTGGCACTGTCTTTTGTTCCTTTTTTTTGTTCAGACAGGTCTTCTAATGGCTTACTGCTGTTCTGAATAGCATATTCTGATCATTTGCTAAAGATTATGAGTTCTAGGGCTGTGGGTTTTGTTTGTTTGGAAGTCTTTTGTTTTCACTTAGTTCGATTTTTATTTACCAATGTATAATTCTTAAACATTTCTCTGTGGCGCTTATTCCACTAGATCCTAGAGCTCTTTTACATAGCAAATTAGACTGCCTAGTTATTAAGGGAACCATTTGTGGCAGTTGAAGAGTGGTATAAAGCAAACAGTGTAATAATTTAAAATGACATTAGGCCAGTGTGCATCCCTCCTAACTATTGTTAAGCTTTTTTTTTTTTTAAATGACAATAAATCAGCCAAAAAAAAGTAAGGTGACATTTATGGTCTGTATAAAAGTGGAAGGAGTAAATGCTAATAGAACTTACAAAAAAAGAGATTTTAAACAGTGTTCAGAGAGTAGTTTGTTAATGTCTACAGTTTTAGTAAGTGACACAGAGCCTAAGAGTGAGAAGACTGGAGCATAGTTTAGATTCTGTCTGTAAGCAGAAGTGCTTTGACCCTTTAGTAATACCACCATTTGCTAAAATTTTTCATTATCAAGAGTTTGTATAAATAATAGTTAAGAAGTGTGCACAGTAGCTTGTATGACCTCTTCAACTAAGACATGGTGCATCCAGTTAGTTAGGATGGTTGAGCGCTGAGTAAAGAGGGTCCACTTAAGCTTGAGGTAGTAGTGGTGTAGACTTGAACAGAATATTGATTGTGTGGTTTTACACTGAACATGTGCCTAGTGGTGCAGAGTATTTTTACACTAGTGTGCTTCACATGTTTAGGTAGGGTACCTTCTCCCTGTTAGACCTTTCTTGTTTATAGCAAACAATGGTGCTAGCTGATTGAGGGTTTTTTTTCCCCTCACTGTTACTTCAAGCAAAAGTTATTGTAGGGGTATGAAGCAAGCAAGTATCCTCTAATGGCATTGTAGTGTGCAAGTTACAGAAAACACCATGATTATTAAAGTTCTGTAAGTCTGTATAGCTGCAGGTGAAAATACTGAACGCCACATGGTAGTAAATATTTTAAAGAACTATGAGAGTCTAGTTGGCTTTTTCCTTCTGAATGTTGGTGTCTTCTGAATTCCAGACTTCTGGGTCACTGGGAGGAGGCTGCTCGTGATCTTGCGTTAGCTTGTAAACTGGATTATGATGAAGATGCTAGTGCCATGCTGAAGGAGGTGCAACCAAGAGTAAGTGGGGAGGCATCATGGAGGTCCCTCCTCTATTTGTTTGAGTGATATTGCTGCCTTCGCATTCTTCCAATATACATTGTTTTGTGGGAATGTGTTCTAGTGTCATCTAACACTTCAAACTGACTTTATAAATACTTCTGTCTTCAGTCACAGCTGTTTGTGGCTGTGTGTAAAGAAATTGAGTCTCTGGGGCTGAGCATGTAACTGAACTATGAAATAATATGTTCTTTTTCAAAATCTTAGCAGAAGAATTCGAAGCAGTTAAAATTTGCCAGGCATTTAGAATCTAGACTAAAAACATTCAGAAGAGCAATAGAACGCTGATAAGGGATTTTTTGGAGGATGTTTCTGAATAGATCAAAGATTCATCCCTAACATGTTTTACAAAGGAAGCATTCTTTGCTGTGATTTGTACTTTCATTAGTCTACCCCATGAGGGCAGCATAATCTCTGTAAGACTGGTTTTCAGCTTTTCTCAAGTGATTGACCCCAGCGTTCTTCTAAGGAAGAACTTATGTGTAAAAAATGTAAGGCTGTTGATAGCAGGCTTTCTTTTTCGTCTGTTTTGCATATTCTTTTAAAGTGGTTGACAGACCACAGATTGCAGCTATTGCATTGTATTGGGTTTATGTGGCAAGGTTGGGAAGAGGTGGAGACTGCAGGGTTGGCCTCATGTAATAGGAGACACGGGGCTGCCCCTGTGTCAGAGCCAGTTGCAGCTGGCTCCAAAGCAGACCCACTGCTGGCCAACGCTGAGCCAGTCAGCGATGCCGGTGGTGCTTCTGTGATAACATATTTAAGAAAGGGTTAAAAAATGAGCACAACAGCTGTGTGAGAGAGGGGAGCAAAGGAAAAAAAAAGTGGGAGAAGCAACCCTGCAGATACCAAGATCAGTGAATAAGGAAGGTGAGGAAGTGTGCTGGGCACGGGAGCAGAGATTCCTTTGCAGCCCGTGGAGAAGACCGTGGTTAAACAGTTTGTCTTTCTTGAACCCATGGAGGTCCATGGTGGGGCTGATAGCCAGCCACCCTGCAGCCCACAGAGAACCCCAGGCCAGAGCAAGTGGATGTGCCCTGAAGGAAGCTGCAGTCCATGGAGAGTCCACACTGGAGCAGGCTCCTGGCAGAAACTGCAGCCGGCAGAAGAGCCCACGCAGAAGCTGCAGCCCGTGAGGGCTCAATGATGGAACAGTCGGTTGCTTAAGGACCGTACCCGGTGGGGAGGACCCGCACTGGAGCAGTTTGTGAAGGACTGTATCCTGTGGGGGGGACCCCACGCTGGAGCAGGAAAAAAGTGTGAGGAGGAAGAGTGGCAGAGGTGCAGTGTTATAAACTGACCACAGCCCCCATCACCCTGTGCCACTTGGCGTGCAGGAAGGAGGTGGAGGAGTGGAGAAAGGAGGAATGAAGTTCAGCTTTGGGAAGAAGGGGCATGGGGGGAAGGTGACTTTAGTTTTGTCTTTGTTTCTTTCTTATCCTGCTCGGTTTTGAACTGGCAATAAATTATATTAATCTTCCCAATGTTGAGTTTCTTTTGCCTATGATGGTAGTGGATGAGTGATGTCCATGTCTTTATGTCAAGCCAGGACCTTCTCCATCTTATTTTCTCTCCCTGCCCTGTTGAGGAGGGGGATTGAGAGAGCATCTTAGTGAGCATCTGGCAGCCAGCCAAGCTTAACCCACCACATCTATTCCTGTGTCTAATAACTTCAGCTTGCAGTTTTCCTACCATGACTTTGTAGGACACAGTCTCCAGCAAAACAACAGTGGAAACCATCTTACAACCTATTTGTTGTCTGTGTTGGAGAATATTGATCTGTGGTAAATGTAATTAGGTCTTGGGTTTCAGCCTCTTTTATAAGAGGTATACTTAATGCTTGGCTGAGGGGGAATCTTTTATTTCCCAGTTAATCTGCCCATGCACAGAAACAGTAGAGTACGTCTGTGATACATTGATGTGTAGTTGCCAGTTGTATGGGAATTTGTGTATGTAGCTCAAGGAAAAATGTATGATCTTTTCATGGGTGATCTTTATCTCTAATAAGTGAAGATGATACGTTCACCTAATTTATTCACTTCCAGCTTTCCTAGCACTTTTAGTTGTAGCACTTTCCACTGAAAGTCTGAGTCAAATTCTAAAAACGCTTAGTTCATTTTGAGAAATATTTAGAAACAACAAAACCCAAAGCTTTGGAAACTCTTTATGTTCCATTAAAAAAAAAAAAGAAAATGCCTACTTTTCTCTTAATGAGCTATTGAATGGCCGTATCATCAGGTTCTGATAACACGTACTGCATGTAAAGTTAAGTTGTATCGAAACTTCACTACTTATAAAATCATTTCTTTGTTTAAAGAGTGTTCTGAAAGAATAGAATAGTATCCATTGTAGTTAGTAGGGAGTATCTCTGGTCTTGAACCTTGATTTTGCTATGTCCTTTTAGTTACAGGAGTGTTACAGGGTAACCATCATACACAATTTATGAAATCATGAACCATTTTTTAATGCTATATAAGGATACATTCTGGTTTCAGGAAAGCAGTGCTGCGATTAGCGTTCTATTGTTATAATGAGCCCTGAGGGAGGAGTCTTGGGGAGTTCATTGCTAACTACTCTCTTCTGCTGGGGCTGTAGATTTGATAGACTTGAGGAAAAGCTAATGATAGGAAGCAAACTTTTTCCCCACCAGCCCTTTCTTGGTTTGGTTCAGGAATTCTTTGGTCTGCTTATATCTAGTTGTATATGCTGCAAAGGCATCTGGAACAGCAATAACACTATCTAAGAAGTGTGTGTGTGCAGGGGGAATTAGACTTCCTGTTGTTGTGCCAGTGAAAATTCCCTTTTCTGGGACAGATGCTGGTTTCAGGAGAAGTAAATATTTCAACATAAAAGCACGAAGCAACATGGAATGATAATGGGTTTAACTATGAAATAGAAATGGTTCTAACTATGGTGCAAGTCCCAGAGCTCTGTAGCAAAAAAGTATACTACAGTGCATGTTTTGGTGAATCCAGTTAGGGCTGCATAGACAGGAGTAACTGATTGCTGTAGAGACAAAGTGGCAAATGGCTCCTAAAACAAAAGGGGCCTTTAGGATGTGAAGTCAGATCTTATTTTTAAGAACTGGTAAAAGCAGATGGTTGTGTTACATGTATTTTGTGTTGAGATATGTTGCGTGATATGCTAGAAATGTGTGTGAAATCTTGGTATTCTATTGTAATAGGCTCAGAAAATTGCAGAACATCGCCGAAAATACGAGCGGAAGCGTGAAGAAAAGGAAATCAAGGAAAGAATGGAAAGAGTGAAGAAGGCACGGGAGGAGCATGAGAGAGCACAAAGGGTGAATACTTAGGCTGTAATATTTCTTAAGAATTTGGAGAGCATCTAGTTATCTGGTGTCATAGTTATTTTGGTTAAAATGAATTGCAGAGAAGAATTCCTTTCATTTTAAGTCTTAGAATTAAATTTTAGAGAGTTGATTTCTGTCTTGGTTACTTGACCAATAATGAAATCTTGAGAAGAGGGCGTTGTACTACATCTGCTTTTACTGCTTATGACAAAAAACAGTCTCTGGAATCTCTACTAATCCTGTATTTCAAGAAGTCAGTTATTGTGTGACTGCAGCAGAATAGTTTTCACTTACAGTACTTAGATCTCCTGAAGTGGGAGGTTTGAAATTCAGGATAATACTTTGCTTCTCTTCCTGACTTCCTGACACAGTTTGCTTGCTTTTTCTTCATGCTTTACTTATATGTTAAAATACATTGAGGGTGGGAATTAGTTCTAAAAATGTAAGCTGAGGAGCTGAAATAAATCATACAGTTCATATTCAGTAAAAACATACTCCGCATAACTTAACCTGCAAAAACATACTAAAGTAAGAGTAGACATTGCTATTTCTTGCCAGTGGTTTTATACATAGTGAAGTGCTTTGTTTATTGCAATAGCCTACCTGCCTGAAAAAAATAGTCTCAGCTATTTTTTTTTCCTCCTAAAACCAGTTGAGCGGTAGAAAACAGGCTGCAGTTCCATTGCTTTGTGTGGAATGATGTGCTTTCATCTGCAGGAGGAAGAAGCAAGACGACAGGCTGGAGGAGCTCCGTTTGGTGGTTTCCCAGGTATTTTATTCTTAAGCACCAGAACTTGAGGCAGAGGTGACTGCTGATTCCATGTGGAGTATTATAACCACAGGTTTTATGGCATTTCTCAAGACAGAGAGAAAAATATTTTATGAAGTTTAGAACTTGTCTACAAGTAACTCTTTTGAGCACTAGTGGGAAGATGGGTGGAATTCTTTCTCTTAAAGAAGGTTGCTAGGTAGCAAGTAGAGGGAAGACAGAAATCCACAACAATAGATAACAGAAGGAAAGGACTTAGGTCTGAGGAAACAAAGATGTAGTATTGACTTAGTAATGTGTGCCTGCTTAAGAACAATAGGTTTAAAGTTGAAAATTTGGATTGAATATTAGAGAAATCTGTGCAAGCTGTTGTTGAACAGAATAGTTTCTCAAAGGAGATAATGGACTTTACCTTATAGCTGTCCTTGAACAGTTCCATGAAAATCGGGCTTTCCATGTTGTTTTTGGGTACAATAAATTGGGGAGAAACAGGAGTAAGTACTAGTGCTCTTGTAGACTGAAATGTAGTTGAGGTAGGCTACATGCATGCTCCAACTGGATCAGCTTGCCAGGGGAACCAAATAGAGACCATATCTACCCTGCTCAGCGCAGCTGGGGTAGCTGCTGACTAAGGATTCAGAAACAGAACCTCAAGCATTTTGCTTGAGGGATTTTTTTTTTATTTTTTTTTTTAAATCTTTGATGGAACAGTTTTTTCAAACCTAAGGTCCCTGCCAAACGTGGAAGAACATACTAGTATTGATCTGCTTTTGCTCTGAATTGATCGCCCCTGGCATTCAAACTCCTTATGTTCCTGGGCTTGAGGCCTAGCTGGTTTAAGTTAACCAGGAAAATAACTGCATCTGCATACAAGGTGCTAGAACCTGACACTCATTACAAGCCTTCTATTCAATTAGGTTAAAAACACGGATGAAATAAGATTCAGGCCTTCACAGAAAGAGAAGGTGAAGACCCCACTTTCCATTCAGTGGACCAGCTGTAGCCTTATGGAAGACATGGCTTTAGAAGCATGACGAAGGAAGTGTGTCTTGGTCTCTGTCAGTGAGCCTCCTGTATAGATGAATTAAATGTTTTTCATCATGCATTCTTCTTGCCTTGGGTTTTCAGGTGGGTTTCCTGGGGCTATGCCTGGAGGTATGCCAGGTCTGAATGAGATTCTCAGTGATCCAGAAGTCCTTGTGGCCGTGCAGGTGAGTATTTGTTAAAATCAAAGCTAAGTGTTGTGAACAAGGGAAGAACAGCACCTGTGAGCTAAAGGAAGGAAGAAAGGTGTGACCTTCTGGATAGCAGTGGGATGCTTACTTAGTTCTGTTGTGAAATTCTCTCCTTGTGTGGGCACCAGACTGTCTGGAATTGATAGCTGTTTTTCAGACTGATGGGAGCTTAATTAAAGATGCCTCCCTCTGCCCCATACTTGCCTATGATAGGCAAAACTGTGTGCTCTAAAAAGTTCTTAATCTCTTTTGAGTCTCTTGAATGGTTGTTTTCCACAAGGTAGAATGCACACGTGTTGTGGCAAGATAATTATGCACAAACAAAAAATGATCATTAATATTGTTGCAACACAATGTATTACAGTAATACTGAGATGAGTTACCTTTCTGTTAGGGGGTTAAGTGTTTGGATTTTGCCAGAGGCCAAGTAGTATCAGAATAGTTCTGCATTATGGCATTTTCTAAATTCATATTCAGAAAGCTTACTTTCCCAGTGGGCTTAACTAGTTGCTCACTTAATTAATTGCTCGGTGTCATGGCTACTTTTACACAAGAAAAGTATTCCAGTAGATGAAATAGAATATATCTGACAATACCAGTTTTAGGGGCAGGTTGGCTACGAAAAATCTGAGCTATGTAGTTGTATTTGCATACTAATATGATCAAGTATTAGAGTGTCTTGTTACTTTTTCTGGCTTGGTGTGGTTAAACTTGGGTTACGTGTTGTTCTCAGCTCATTGAACAGCTGTGATCCCCATCTAAATAAAACCGTCACCAGAGGCCCTCATTTGGTATGCCCTGAAATCGCAAAAAAGGCATCATTTTCCACGCAAGAGTTCATGGGTTCTCTTAATGGTTGCTAGTGTTTGGAAACACACCTTTACTTACGCTGCCACAGTCAGCAATTTTGACTTGCATACAAACCGTCCAAAAAAAGCCCATGGCTTGTAGCTGTATTCATTACCTGGCTAACTTATGCTGTAATACAGGAGTTTGAAATTAGAGTTGCTGAAAACAGAGCATTGAGGTGCAGCTAAATATTAAGGGCTTATCACATGCCTTTAAGAAGACTCCACTGCATGCTGACTTTATGTACCCCAACATATTGTAGGACTCTGTTGCAAGAATGTGCATTGATGGTGTTTTCTGATAATGCAGGAAGGCTTTGACACGTAGAACCTGTCAGCAAAGCCTTGAGTCTCTTGCTGACCTCTTTGTACAAACTTTACANCTAGATATGATTTATTCAGTATTTCACCTTTGTCTGCCCTGCCACCTTTTCCTAAACTACGTTCTGGTCCTCTCTGAATTGGCGATGTAAACTCTAGTCTTAGAAGACAGTAGTTTCTACTGCTTGGCTTCTGCTCAGTGCAGCTATGGAATATGTTGATGGATAATGGTAGCTGGCAGCTATTACATAGGTTATTGGAGGTGTTACGAAGAAATTAAGATACTGAATCACAGAAGTCTCCCAAATCACTAATCTTAAGATACTATTTTAACTGACAGTATGTAGAGGCTTTTCATAGTGAGGAGTTATTGCTGAAGCTGGAGTATTCTGAGAGTAAAGACCTTCTCACTCTCTTTTTGGACTTAGTGACTATTGTCTCGTCTTTGAGACTATTCTCCATGAGCTAACATTTGAAATATGCCTGAGTTTGTTAACATCTTGGTAAACCTTACAACTACATGTGCCTGAACATGAGCTAGATTAAACTGGTTATGCTGTCAACGTCAGCTTGTCATCTGTAAGAGCAACCAAAGAATCAGATATGGCTGCCTATGGAAATGTTTGTAGAAGTTGTTGCTCATCATTGGCATAAAGATAAGAATCTCTGCAAACTAGTATAAACACTTCTTTCTTGATGATTGCAGGTTCCTTTACCTGAAGATTTACTGTGTTCAGGATACTTTGATTCTGCCTCTCTTCTGCCTCTCTTCTGCCTCTCTTCTGCCTCTCTTCTGCCTCTCTTCTGCCTCTCTTCTGCCTCTCTTCTGCCTCTCTTCTGCCTCTCTTCTGCCTCTCTTCTGCCTCTCTTGAAATTGGAAATTGAAGAAGTCTGAGGTTGTGAAAGTCATCTTTTCTTTGCATAGGAATACCATAAAGTGGAGAAAATATATCTAATGTCTGTTTCCTGAACTTCAGCAACCTATTTTTCATAGATTTTGCAAATTCTGTTTTGTGAGGAAGACAAAACCACTTGCAAATCCTTCTAACAAAGGATGTGACTTGACCCTTGGTGCCTAACAGGTGTAAAACAGGACTGAACCACGTGGGTGATTTCAGTGGAGTCCGCCTACCAAATGCATTTCTGGATCATACTTGTTAAAACAGCTTTTGTCTGTGTCTGATGCTAGGATAGATACAGGATCGTGGTGGTGTAGCACAGACAGCTCTGAGGACATCAGATGGTTTTTGATGGTTTCCAAATAATACATCTACAGTAGCAATGGGCTAGAAGTCTAGGGAAGATTGTATCTTTTAGTGAAACTACTTAAATGTGCTAGAAAGAACAGCAAATTAAATTGCAGCTGATGCAGATGATATGTATTGGACATAATGAACTGCTTGCACTTTAGCTGAATTAAAGAAATCTTGAATCTCTGCAGAAGTTGCTTATAATGGAAAGATTTTTCCTGGCTAAGATGTAAAGTCAGTATATGCAGACTTGTTAAAGGGCACTGTCCAAAACATACACACACAAAATGAATAAAACCAATTCTGGTTCAATGGCGGCCAAAGGTGTGCTAGAAGTACAGGGGGGGAAAAAGTGTTAATGTTTCTCATACTAAATAGAGAAGATGAAGTTATTTTTCTGACCACTGACTTTAATGTATATGTGAATGTTATTTATCAACTTCAACATACTAGTGTGGTGAGAGGTAACAAGGGTCTCTTCCAATTGTGATTTCTGGGCGGCGGTGGGGAATGATTGAGAATTAGGTGCATTTTTAAAAGCCAAACATTGCTACGTCATCTGCTCACAGTCCAGCAGGTTAGAGTTTCTGCTGCTAGAGGGAAAAGGGCTGAAAGAGATGAGCAGCAGCTGTTTTGGGGAAAAAGAGCTCTTATCTTGTTCCCCTACTCACACATTGCGCTCTTACTGTAACAAGTTCAGTAATGACTCTGGTGTTTACTGACGCAGCATTAACAGCATGCACTATATCATTGGGTTCTCTTGAGAGACCTCTTGCCCAAAACTCTAATCTAGTTTTGTTATATGAAAAGCTGCGCAAGACTAGATTTGTGTTGGAACCACCTAACCACTAACTTCGGTAGACTTGTTTTATAAATGCCCTATTTTTTTTGTTTTTGTCCTGCAGGATCCAGAAGTTATGGCTGCGTTCCAAGATGTTGTCCAGAACCCAGCAAATATGTCCAAGTACCAGAACAATCCCAAGGTCATGAATCTCATCAGTAAATTGTCTGCCAAATTTGGCAGTAAACCATAAAATCCCTCATTCTTAAAAATCATATCTGGATGGGAAGGATTGGATTTGGCTAACCAGTGTTGCAATAAAACAAACCATTGTACCTCTGATCTTCTTAAGAAGAGAAACGGGTAGTTCTAAGGAGAACTGCTCTCTTGCCCCAAACATTGACTTGCTTCAGTGATTGGTTTATAGCACCCAAATTATATTGAGATGACATAGTTTCAACCATCCCTCCTTGTCCAAGAGTTACAGTCTTTTATTATAAGTATTACAGACAGTTTCTTTTGAATGAACGCTCCTGTAAGAAATTGTAATATTCCAGGAGTGTAAGATAAAAACCTGCTGTTGTGTTGTTTTGGATTTTTTTTTAATTACTTTCAGTGAGCAAAGAGAAAGGAACTTTAACAGTTGAAGTCTGTCTTAATCCCCTTAGGACAGAAAAGTTGGCCTACTCACAAATAGGAAAGGTGAGACAAGTAAAGAATTAACTGGATAAAAGAATTGTTTTCAAATACAACTCCTTATGCTTTTTTAAAATGGGTGACTGACTTTACATAGCTATTAAAATTATCAGTATAACCATGCTAGCTAGTTACACACTGGAACTTCTGGCAGTACTGCAAATAATGTAATATTTTGATCACTACAACTGTGTAGCAAAGGTACAGTCCTATCCTTTGCACAACCTGGCATGAAGTATGTATTGCAGAGGCCACAGAGGTTTTGTTACTTGCTCAGTACCTTTATGTAACGTTTTATTTATCAGTCTGGGTATGGGAGAGCAGCTTACTGTCTATGCTTGTGCTCTTATCCTTTCCCAGTTGGCAGGTCCTCCACTGGTTGCACTCGCCCTTCCTTGGGGCCATGCTTACCAGATTTCATCTATTTGGAAACTTTAGGGAAGGAGTCTTGTTCCCATCACTACCTCTTGTCCCACTGAATGCAAGCCATCCAGAACATGTAAATGCAGAGTTATAAATCAGTGAAGGGGAGAATACCCAACGAAATTGCAGCTCTGGGTTCTGAGTCGGTTTGAGTCCTTACATGCTTATTGATGAAAATTTCTTGGCCAAAGTCTTGCTGTCTGTTTAGAGGTGATGACTCTTCCTTCACCACATACTGTAGTCTTCCATCTTTTCTTGTATCCTTTTCTTTAAAACAAACAAACAACTTCAAAAAATAACAAAACAAAAAGCTGTTGTCGTGGTTTCATACTTCCATGTTTTTGAGGCTTGTGATATGGAGGAAAAGGTGAAGTAATTGGAGCAGACAGAACATTCTTCTAACACTTGTGGATTAACAGCATGGGTATCTTTGAAGGAGTGTGGTGATGATGTTCAGTTGATTCATCTACCAATAAAGACAATTGTTGCTTCTGTTTGTCTTAGCTAAAGCATTATCTTTCTGTGGAAAAACGACCATAGTTACCTGTTCACTGCTTGAGTCTCAACGTTTGTCTTACTCTTTTGTAATTCTGTATCTTAAGCCATAACTGATGTTACCATTTTTAAATAAATCTGGATTGGTGTAGGAACTCAACAACAGTTGCAAAAAAATAAATCCCCAAATGCTTTTTCTCATACTAATGACCCTGCAGAATGAAATGTGAATCTTTTTGCTTAAGAAATATAGTTCTGAATACTTCTCTTAGCCTTTAAAAATAAAGTATGGTTTTCAAAAATAAAGCTTTTTGGGTTTGTTTAACTTCCTGTTTTGTTCAAATTAAGTGTGGAAGTGCTTTAATTAAACTGTATGTATAACTTGTGATTTAAATTGGAACTAAATGCTTAAGGGCTTGTCTTCGTGATGAAATGAACTCAAGTTGTTATTGAGTGTTGCAGTATGCCTGGCTTTTAGTCATACTCTTGATCTCATGTTCCCAAGAGGAGATATTTGAAGTAGGTCACCCCCTCAATAAGTAGGTCACCCCCTCAATATAGGCTGAAACTCAGCTTCTTCATTCAACCTGGTGCATACGTGCTGTGCTTGAATTAGAGTATCTTGAATACAGATATATTCCCTACAGTTTCCTGTTACTCCATCTTAGCTGTTTGTGTCTGTCCAGCCGTGACTAGTCAAAAGTGGGAAGTTACCCTTAGCTAGTAGAAGTAGTTATATCTGTGTCCTGCCTGCTTGCTGACACATCAGTTGCCCTTATTCAGAGCTGACTGACTCAAGAAAAACATTCTCCCCAATTCTGGTATTAGCATTGGCGATCTAGCTGAATTCTTGTGATCCTTTGGAAATGCATATCCTGTGACTCCACTGGTGTGTGGGTTTTTTTGTCTTCAATGTTATCCAGTAAGTTAATGAGGACATGTCTGGACCTTAACTTGGTTCCCAAAGTTGGCATGTCGACATCTAAGCAGCTGAACTGGTTTGAACAGAAGTGCGAATGCAGAAAATTTAACTGCACAGGAGGTGAGCAAATATGATAAGTTCCAGAGGTGGGATGTAAGTAGTTACATAAGGAAGTTGTTGCTTTGTTCACTGCTTGCTCCAGTATTTACTGGCAGCTCTTTCAGGTTATTTGGTTCTATTGCAGCACAGAGTAGCGGTGGTTCTTACAAGTACAGTGGCAGTAATCCACTCTGCTGACAGTTTGACTCTAAAATCTGCCAGCGTGTGTAGATAGTTCAGCGAGCACAGTGCAGCGTCAGAGGTGCTGACCCAGGTTCAGGTGTGTGTTTCTGCCGTTTGGGGCAGGTCAGGTACTGCGCTGTTGGGTCAACCCAGTGCCACAGATTAGATGACCTGGTCTGCCAGAGAGGACGGTAATAGTCCTGCAGCTGACTGGTGGTAGAGGGTCACGGCCTTGTTGCTGTATGTGTGAGTCTGAGTGACTTGTCTGTCCTCTGTGGTTCAGCTGCTGCCCCCAGAGAAAATAAACGTCCGGTCAGATGCCACTTCCAGACCATAATACTTCACAGTGTGCCCTATTGCATAGTAACATGGAGAATGTAAGGCTTTACCAGAATTTTTCTGAAAATTTCTCTCGCTTCAGTGTTGGGCTGTGAATAAAAGCTGTTTGTCAAAGTAGCTTGGTTTGTCTTTGTTGGAAGGCAATGATCAGATGGGCAGGAGCCAGACTGTATCAAAGTTGGGTGAAGGCAGGTGGGACAAGACTGGGCAGAGCAGTGACAGGCCAGAGGCAGAATGGGTCAATAAATTATATTAAAAAGCTGTGTAAAGGTAAAATTATGTGGTAGAAACAGCTTGCTGCAAGTGGCCAACAGTAGTATCTGTAGTTTAAAATATCTGTTTTTAAAAGCCAGTTCGTTTTTCTTGTTTGTTGCTTTCAGGGCCTCTGCATAAAGCTCGTACAAGCCACACTCTTGCGTATGCCTGTACATCCCTCTTCTGTGAAATGTAAAAGCAAACAATGTTGTTAACAGAGCTTGTAGCAATTGCTGTTCGAGCAGAATCCTTCGCCCAAAGGGATGGAAGGTTGGGGACCTAGCCAAGACGAGTTGGAGCCAGGTCAGCTTTGGCATGTACCTTCCTGTGGATTGTGGCATGACTGGAAGTGTTTGGAGCCCCTTTGAAATCCCATGGGGCATCCAGGCTGAGGGATACTGCAGTGCTTTCAGGGTTGTGGAGCAGTCGGGTGGTTGTAATAATGGTGGAGGCTAGAGGGTTGTTTCATCAGCTGCAGGGTAGTCTGATAGTGGCTGGTATCAGTACAGAGTGGGTTGGCATCCTTGAGCAGGAGAGCGATTCACTAGGAAAATGGTAGCAGCGTTTTCACCCGATGTCTAGAGAAAGGTGTCTCGTGAACCTTAATTGGAGCTTTGCAGAGGTGGGCCTCAACCTTACTTCATACATGATGGAGTGAGGGTAGCATTGTAGAAAAGTAATTCTGGATTACCAAAGAGATGAAATGGACTAAAACCGGCAACTTCCAACTGGATGCAGAGACCACCATGTGGAGTACTACCGGACAAGTCATAGGAGGTCAGTAGTATGGTATAAACAAATGCAAATAACAGGGGAAGCAGGTGGGTCAGGTGACGGCTGGTGGGTCTGTGCTATGGAGCCACAGACAAATTCAGGTGACTTTGGGTTACAAGTCGTTGGTGACCTTGTGAATCAGAGCTTAGGTAAGTTATATTCTCCTGGTGTGGTCCTCACAAACAGGAACCTTATGTAAGACAAACCTTCCTTCACCCCCACTGACTGGAGGTCCTACTGAATGTAAATACTGAGGACTTTCCTGTAAATCCGAATCTTGATGACTAACCAAATCAAGATGTTAACTTGTAGTCTTGCTAACAAAGTGTTATTACTGTACCTTTCTGATGTACAAATATGCTTTTGAAATGTATATTCTAGATGGATGGTTTCAGACAAGCTTGAGATCTTGTCAATAAAGAAATACATTTGCAGAATGTGTTACGACTTTTTGTTAAGTGGGTAACAAACTTTGGCACCATTTACTAAAACCAGGAGTTTTTTAATGTACAAACATTACAGTGACTACAAGGAATAAAAGTTGCTACTACATGTAAAGAAATCAAATGTGACAGATTACAGAATTGGAGGTAGCAGTTTATCGTGGAATTTCTTCCTGAAGTACAGCAGCTGGAGCAGTCAGATGGTAAGCATAATTTATATAGAATAAAGGTATTTAGAAAGACAAGGTACTTATTACTCAACTGTAACAGTCAATATTAAAGGGAATTCCACTGTTGAAACCTTTAGTTTCCTAAATCTAATGTTCTCACTCTGGTGGATAAGAGTTTCTAGAAATGAGTTAGTTTGCGTTTTGCATTTCAGGAAGAAAAGTATCATAGCAGAAAATCAGACCAGCCACCTAACAACCAGCACAGTGCTTAATAAAACTACCTTTTAAAATAGGCTGAAGGTACAAGTTATTAGGAAGTCATCAGAACTGGATGGAAAAATATCAAGATACTACATTGAGAAGGAAGTGGCTGAGCTGCTGCCAACTGCAGTGCCTCTCATTAGAGAAAATTCGTGCTGAAGCTTGCCGCTAGTCTCTAGTTCGCATTGGGAAAAGGAAGGCACCAAGCGCCACCTGTGCTTTCTTATTTTGGATTTTAAAAGATCAGTCTCAAAAAAGGCTTATTGTTAGCAGTTTATAAGGGAAAATGAACACAACTGTTCTAAAAGAATATTTGCTCTGGCTTTTTTATGTTATCCTACAATAAGGAAGAGTGCTTGAGAAAAATAGATTTTCAGAAGCTATTTTGTAATCTGTGATATTTTTCCTTTAGTTTCCTGTGTAAAAACTTTTGACACCAAAAGAAATAAAAATTAAAACTGGAATGAATTACTAATGTTTTCAGGACCAAAAAACAGAAGACCACAAAAATGTGCAATTAGAACAGATGTTAGACATTTATCGAGTTCCTGGGAAAAAAAAAACACCAAGGCACCAAAATTTGTGTTTGACAATTACTTAGTCTACGTAAACCTAAAGGTGGCTAAGGAACATTTGGTCTGAACTAGTAAGGCTGTTGAACACGCAGCATGATAGGAGATTAAATTCAATAATGGCAATGCAAGTAATTTAAACTGAAAAGCATTTCAGCTTCTCTGATGTCCCTGAGCCTAGATGAAGTGCATAGGGAAAACTCAGCGGCGTTCCAGAGGCTCAGTCAGAATCTGTTCAGGCAAAGCGCACACACACATGTACTTCAGAAATGAGCTTTTTAATACGTTTGTGATTACAATGCTTGCTGCTGGAATAGGCAGGTCTTTCCTTGGCCTTATACTTTAGCCCAATCTTGCCAAGTTTGTGTGATCAAACATTGCACTATTTAATGAATTCAAATTGTCAGCACATGCAGTCTCATTTGTTTATCTCTAGTTGCTTTAATCTATGATGTACTGGGTGTATGATCCAGTTTATCAACCTTTTCTGAAAGATAAAGTTTTGCACCAGATTCAGAAAGTCTTTTTTGAAAGTAGTGATTAAATCTGTCTTAACATGCTTTCACTCTCTGGTGAACTTCTAAGCAAAAAAAGATGTGCATTTCTTAATTTTTTTTGCAAATTAACGTTAGAATAAGGAGAGTAGTAGGGTAAAATTTGTTTACAGTTCAGAGTTCATCCTTTATTTGCTAAGGTAAGACACAGTGCAGAGGCAGTAAATTCGACCTCTGGAGTCACAAACAGTGCCCTCGTTCTTGCCATGAATCAGAAACAAAGCTCTGGGCCGACCAAAGAAAATCTGTCAAGGTTAAGTTTCTCAAGATCTGTTACCTCCTTGTACAGGAATCTACGGAGTTAAAATTATTCAAGCAAGAAATCGCTGAGATGCAGTTCATGTACAGAGAATGTGTTCATATTTGTAGCTGCTTAACTTGGTTCACTTCTAGGCTTTCTAGTAGAATTGACAAATTTGAGGAAAAGGAGGTAACTTGGGCCTTCCGTCCTTCAGTAAGCTCCACTTGCACATACTGTGTGTTTGCCTGGAAACCCACTGAATTTGCAGCGTTTCTGTGAAGATCTAAGGCTATGCCTTCATGAAACTTTTTATAGGTAGGTTCCATTTTTGTTTAGCTTTATATGTAGCGTTTCCATTGTTTTTCTTGGACAGCTTCATCAGGTCTGTATGTTCCAACAATAAAGTAAGTTGGTTTTGGAATCTTGCAATTGTTGTGTTACCTGTTAATATTCTGTTTTGCAATATATACAGGGCAGAGCATTGTATTAAAAATGTTGCTAAATAGAATATTATAAGTATAGAATGATTTGGGTGCACGTTTATGATGGAAATCCAACCTGCAGTACCAACTGACTCTTCATGAAGTCTTCCCTCTGCACAAGAGGGACAGAATCCCAAAGGAGTAATGGGAGTTTGTATCTTGCTTGAGGCGTTTCTTCCAAAAGCACGTGTACCTGATTGTGCAAAGTCACTTTGCGCAATTGTTCCCTGGTTTTGTAAAACCTAAGCTCCTCCTGGCTGCTTTAGTGACAGGAGATAGCCAGTGAACTGTTTACACCTTAATTTAAAATTAAGGTTTGAGTCTTTTGCACGTAGAGGGGTATCACAGGTAAATTATTAAGAGAAGTCATAATTGTGGGGTTAACTACAAGGGTTTTATTAATGATAAAATGATAATTAATTGATGACTGAATGAAAATTAAATGGTAATTGAATAGTTATTAAGCAATAACTGAATGGTAATTAAACTGATTTAAATTATGATTTAAACAATAATTTAGACAGCGGTCAAACACTGTACTATTTACTACACTTCTAATAATTATGTTATAGCTGGATATATATAAAAATGCCACTACTTTTAGGCCTAACGTAAAACGTCGCTTACCTCCTTATAGATATCAGATGCCAGGGGTAAGGGAGTCTCTCAACCTGGAGGAGTAACCTTGAGAGATGTCCCTGCTCAAGGGGGAGATCACCACCGAGCAGCCCACTGCCGCACAGGAGAGCTCAGCAGACTGAGGGGGGCTGTGGATATTTAAAGCCTAAAGCGATTGACTTGTAGTCAAACTCCCTTTCGATGTACGTGGAGTTGTGCAGCTGTAGCAGTTTCAGTTTCATCTAGTCCCAGCTCAGGCTGGTACTGCTAGCTCCTGATGAGACACAGCCTAAACTCCTTAGTTCCTGAGAAGACACAGCCTCGCACAATCCTCAGGGTTTCCACTGCAGGGCTGATGTCAGTCAGGCCTACTCGTCGGTGACGCCTGAAGCAAAGTACTGTTCACGCACTCAAGGTGCATCTAGCGTTGGAGCACAGAGATTTTGTAGCACTGCGCTGGAAGAATGTTTTTCTCAAGCTGAAACACTTGCCTCAGGTGGAGTAGCGTGCGTTCTTCATAGCCCCCTCCCTCCCAAAGATTATGGGATTTTCCTCACAGAGGGGTAAATGGAGATGAGTGGTCTGTTATTAGGCCACCTGATGAAGGAATGTCTTCCCAGAAGAAAATGGCTTATCTGGCTGTGCAGCAGTGAAACTCTTGGGAAACGTGTAATGTGCTAACTGCCCCGTCCTTGTTCACACAATGGATGGTATGGCGATTCCTACCCCAGGTGCCAGCACTAGGAGCTCTTGCAGCTCAGGCAAGAGGCAGCTGGAGAGTTGTGATCACCAAACTAGGAATTGCAAACATGAAGAACAAGTTACGAAGTTATTTTTTCTGCTCACAAATAAAGAATGAAAGATGATGGAGTAACAACAGGAAAAAAATAGCCCAGGAGTAACACGATCCAAAGCTAAGGAGAATTTTCATTCTTACATTTATTTTTTTTTAAAGTATATTTTTGTAAGTGAAGCTAAGAAGAGGGGAAAGATTGCTAACACAGGCAAAACCTTGAAGCTATCTGGAAAACAGTATATGACATGAGAATGGGGAAAAAAACTCAGGATAGGAACAGAGACAGATATCATTCCAAGTGATTCTGTGAATTGCGGCGTGTCCAACCTCATTTTGTTTCCTCAGCTCCTTCCTACAAGGCAGAACCTCTTCTACATAAAAGGCTAAGAGAAGACTATAGGATTCTTGACATTTCCCAAACCGTGTATTTCATAGCCTTGTCACTGTGTGTACTGTGTGCCCCAACTAGCTGCTGTGAGCTGTGGCTACGCTGTCCTCTCCTCTTCATAATTAAATGCTTATGGTAAGTGTTTGGGAAAGGGAAGCTGGTGGTGGAGAGAAAAGGTAGCATTGTACTTTCAGAGCAAGAAACAACAGATTTCCTCAGTATTCCCAGTATCTACCCTAATTCTGTATTTTTCTTAAAGCTACAGCAATTATTCTAAGCTTCCATGAGGTAAGGCCTACTTGATGTAGGCAAAAAAACCTAACACACAAAACTTGGCAGATAAAACACACCTCAGATCTGTTCTTCCAACCTAGCTGCTTTTTAGTCCTCCGGGCTTCCACTAATACGTTTTCCCCCCCAGCTTAGAATCACAGAATCATTCAGGTTGGAAAAGGCCTCTAAGGTCATCAAGTACAACCGTCACCCCAACACCACCACACCTGCTGAACCATGTCCCCAGGTGCCACGTCTACACGTTTTTTGAACGCCTCCAGGGATGGGAACTCCACTGCTTCCCTGGGCAGCCTATCCCAGCGCCTGGCCGCTCTCTTTAGTGAAGAAATTTTTTCTGATATCTAATCTAAACCTCCCCTGACGCAACTTGAGGCCATTGCCTCTTGTCCTATTGCTAGTTACTTGGGAGCAGAAACCAACACCCGCCTCACTACAGCCTCCTTTCAGGCAACTGTAGAGAGCAACAAGGTCCCCCCTCAGCCTCCTCTTCTCCAAACTAAACAGCCCCAGCTCCCCCAGCCGCTCCTCACCGCACTTGTCCTCCAAACCCCTCACCAGCCCCATGGCCCTCCGCCGGCCCACGGATGCCTCTGTCGCGGCCCTCGCCCCGCCCCGGGCGCCTGAGGCGCGGCATCGCGCATGCGCCGGAGGGCGGGGCCGCTGGCGGCGGGAGGGCGGGCGGGCGGCCATTGGCAGCCTGGGTCTCGGCGGTGGAGAGGGGTCGGGCGGTGG
>Ga0065711_1031662_pt1 | contig 29052 bp, 20 predicted proteins | sample Hoacrofraction12_FD_59098 | JGI IMG/M metagenome (GOLD analysis project Ga0065711, IMG submission 59098) | Hoatzin crop microbial communities from Cojedes, Venezuela - Epithelial fraction 12 v2 (version 2) | ecosystem: Host-associated > Birds > Digestive system > Esophagus > Crop | place... | reverse complement strand
TTCGGCTGCCGCCGGCAACAAAAGCGCCACGCGGCCGCCCCTCCCCCCGCCGCGGTGCGGAGGAGAATGGAAAGAAAACAGGCAGAAACCGGTGGGTGGGGATAAGGGCAGTTTAACAGAACAGCAAACAGAGGGAACAGGAACAACAACGATACAAATAAGGAGAAAACACGACAAAAAAACAGACCCACTCTCTCGGACCGCACCAGCGCCGCACGCTCCCGAGCCGCGAGCGAGTTCCCGCCGCGCCGCCCCCCCCACCAAAACTTCATCTCCAGTCCACAAAGTATATAATGGCACCGTTACTAGTACATAGTTATTTATCTGTCTCCTGGAGAAGAAAAGTAGTATGTCAGTCTTATACAAATAAAAATCAACTGTGGAAAGACTTACTATTACTTAAACTTTTCATACAGTTTGTGTAATTTTGTAAAATACCTTATTTTTCTAACAAAACTACTTGTGATATGTATTTCTTTTCTCAGAATGCAATCAAAATAACGAAGCTTTTTGGTACTGCAGTAAGCATCTGTTCTTACATAAAGACAACCAGATTGGTGAAAGTTTCACCTAATTATAGTACAAATTATTTGTCATTCAGTTCAGTAATCAATTAATTGTATAGTGAGCATTAAGAGAAGTAACTGTACTATGTATAACCAACTCGTCTCAGCTGTATTTCAATTCAAAAAGGAAGAAAAATTTTCAAAAATTTCAGCAGAATATCCTAGAATTTTTGTGGGTTGTTGTCTCGCTTCTGGTTTTATGAATCAACAGTTTCTATATGAAATAAAAGGCAAATCTCATTCGCAAACAAACCCTCCTGTAAAGGACCTCACAGTGGAGAGTTCTCTCAGAAATATGAGGTATACACGTATGTACATAAAACATCCATATATGCTAGTCACCTTACTGAATACCAGCAATTGAAAATATAAGCACTAGGAGATTTATTTTTTTTTTAAATGCTTTGCTTTTTCTACTGCTGTGTTTTCACACTGTATTAGTGACATATATGTTGTAAGGAAAACTTGTCATTTAGACATGGTTCTTTTCCAGTCTGGAAGGAAAACATCTCATGAATGAAAATAAGGCTCGTGGATGAAAAATAAGGCTATGCACCACTGTTGCGTACACACAATCTCCTGGTCCATGATATTGCCACGAGTCTAAAACACTTCATAAACTTCCTTTCAGCATCCTGATTTGAGACATCAGAATTGACCTTGGTCAAACTGCAAGTTTAAATGGGACACAATAAATACTGTGTATTCACAAATATGCATAACATATTCACAAACATGCATAACAGCTTAATCAAAAGACCAGCCTGATAATGATGAGCGGTGCACAGTGAATCCTATGAGTGTGTTTAACAGCTCCTGAAAAGACAGTTAATTCAGTACTTTAAAGAAAATCTTGATTAAAATTGATTTAAGCCAGTGGAAACCTGGCACACAAAATAGAGTGCCTTGTTTTAGTAAGAGTTAGCAGTCTCAATTAAAATGTATATATTCCAAATAGCATTTCTGTATATGGTATGTAATAGCTTCTTCAGTTTCAGTATATGTATATATACTAACGAATGCTGTGAACAGATAAGCCCAGACATCTGTAGTTTGATTTTAGATTTTCCTCAGCAAAGGCTTAAGCAAGAATGTAAGCATTTATATTTGCCCTAGCTATCATTAAAAACTAAACCCTGTTACCACAAAGGCAGAGAAGTTCCATGAAACCTTTAAAATTTGGATTACGGTTTAGGCCCTTTCACATCAGTCCACTAAATATTCACATCAACCACTTTCCAAATATAGCTACAAAGCCTTAAGGGTACAATGTTTTGAGAAAAAACAAACATGTACTTGTTTCCAGTCTTGTCTGTTTGCAAGACATTCCTGTAATTAGGTGTTACCTGAATACAAAATTCAAGGTAAATATTTTTCCAAATCTGACAGGTCCTCCTTTTCTTCCCTTTTTCTCATTTTAAAAGTGATCATGCTATAAAGTATGCTAAAGATAAAACATTTCAAAAAGAAAGAACACAGGAAGAACTTCTGTGGTTCAAAAATCTTCTAACTATAGTAAACCACATAGTCAACTGCAGAGACACTTTCTAATAACAAACCAATGCTGCTCTCAAACAGCTATGTTTATTAATGTCCAAAGAGTATTTACCAATTTTGAATTTTACATATATTTTAACATTCCAACGATGACAAGTTCATATAACAATGTCAAAAAAGTGAAAACATTCTAAATATCATATAAAAGATTAATTTTAATTAAATTAATTCTTAAAATTAGAAATAATGATAAATTTATTTTAATAATCCATGTCTATTCATTGCAGGAGGAAAAAATCTCCCACAAAAGACAAAGCTTATTAAGTAATAATTTTTTAATCATTCAGCATGGCAGAGCACTGCAAATCATTCTTCTTTCCCTGAAACTCAAACTGTTATAGATTCTGTACCATTTCTCAATTCAGAGAATTACAGCTGCCTTCTCCCTTTATGCCTGATCTTTCACCTTAATCATTTCAAGTGAATTCCAAAAATTTAGAAGGTAGAATGCAGCCTCTTTAAGAAAGTCAGCCCTTACAAAGAATTTTTTTATTTTCAGAAAGTTGTGAAACTTTCATGTTTTACAAACATGAAGTCAGTTCTGATAACACTAGCTCATTCAAAGCTGCCAATGACACTGTGAAACTTACACAGAATGAGGCCTTCTACTCAACCATCTATTTACTCATCAGAAATACTTAGCTGAGATTTTAAAATTACTGGTTAAAAATATTTGGGTATGTGAAGAAACTTAAAAACAACTGCAGCATGTTGCTTCATTAATTCTGTACAAACAAGCCAATCCTGTGCATCTTTCAAAATTTCTGTCTTCATAAATCCATCATCTAACATTTGCTTACTGTGCATTTACACATACAATTCAGATCTACCTAAGAAAAAGTGATCCTGGCCAAGCCAGTAAACTCTACCATCTATAACACCTGTGCTTTTCATTTCTGCTGAACATGTCAATACTTTCTGGACAACAGCTACACATGAAAACACAGAATTTATTTTTCAGATACACCGAGGGCAGTTTAGCATTCACAATGACAGATTTTTTTATTTTTTTCAAAAACAGAATAGACAAAGATACCAGTTTCAAATTAATTAAATTCAGCTTCTGGAAAATTACAGGATGCAAATCATTTCCCAAGCAGCAGTTATCAAGAAACTGGATAAAACAATAGGGCTAAACCTACCTGGGTTTTTTTTCCACTGTACATCCAACATCATGGCACTCTATGCCAGTATTGAATTTACCGAGCTATAAATGTTTGTGGCATATCCCAATTTATCTGAAATAATATTTGGTTTTCACAAAGGCTCAGTATGTGCTCATCTTGAAAAAGGCATCTATAAATTTTATTCTATTATGAAAAAACTTGCCTTAAACCTATGTGTGATCCATCTTATTCAGAACAACATAGTTCTGCGTTATCATCAACTACCCTTGCAGCTAACAAGAGACTACCAAAAAGAATCTAGTCATGACAGCTACAATACAGTAACAGAAAACAAACAGAAATACTTACAATTTTTCTTGATGGGAATTAATTCTTTCCTTTTAGCTCCTGATATTCTACTTCAAAACCCTATGAGTTACTGTGCTCTTTGTCAGATGCACTCATCTTCACCAAATGAGAAGTGATGGACAAATACCAGCAGTTTCAGAAAAGATTTTGTGGTTCTAGTTAGCATACGGAACATACCATTTGACAGCTGCTAAAAAAATACTGTCATTACTTTAATTAAACTTTGTACGGGAAATCTGTGATCTAATACTCTTCATTTTCATGTTCAATATTGAACATCAGAGCAGAACCATCACTGCTTAGTGTGACCTTGCCAGCAATAAGCTTATATAACTTCTCAAAGGTTCCACAAAGTCGATTCACTTTGGGAAAAGAAAAGACTGTTTTAAGAGGTATATAAACCACATTTCCATTGACAAATGGTTCTATGCTTTTTTCAACAATCAGCTTTCCAAGATCTTCTGAAAAACAGTTCATTGAAGGTCGGAATTTGGATTTTCTCTCAGCGGAAGCATGATTATACCCCTCATTTTCTGACATCAAATGGTCCAGCAGACTTTGCTTAATGATTTGTGCTGTGAAAATAACTTCACTGACCACTGCATTCTGCAGGTACTTCTCATCTTTAAGACTTGGATACACTGCTTTGAAGACCTTTATAACATACAAGAACACATAAAATGTTTAGCATTACCACAGGCTCAGATTTTAACATCTGTCTATCAAAAAGAGCTTCTAAAATGTGAACATAATTTTTGATTTAATCCTGTTTCGCTTATTAAATACTTTCAGATAACAGAAAAACTAGACAATATGACTTGATTTTATGTATTACAACTACAATGGCAATTGGATAAGTTAACAGAACTTCAAAAAAAATCAGGCTTATATTTTGCAAGCTATAGGTGTAGATCAGGCAAGGTGAAGCCCTGCAATTCTTTAACTCTTTAACCATTCTTTTACTTTCCACATTACGCACGAGGCTCTGGTGACAGTTCCACAGCTATGTAGATGCTAAACTATTTTTGAACTGTCATCTGGAAACTGGGACTGCAGCTATGTCTTTTATTCTGATTTCAGAGTAAGACATTAAATACGCTCTCACATATGCAGAGAATGCTAAAAAATAAATTGTGACTTCAAAATCTGTAAACTTGTAGTGTGTTCTACACTGAGCTATATTCCAAGGCAATTAAGGAAACCAGGCAGGCAATCTCATTCCCACTAGTTTACTAGTAAGTGCTTTATATCAACACACTGTCACTGAAATTTCACAGTCTGTATATTTCTTCTTTCCTTCTGATTAGATCTTGCAATGGTGATTTATTCCCGTAAATTAGTTACATAATAAAATTTAATTTAATAGTCCAGATTTGACAAGAAACACATGAGATATAACACTCTTGTTTAAATTCAAAGGATACTGATGTCAAAACTCCCTCCATAATGATCCTGTAACAGAAGATAATGAAAGCAATTTCTAGTACGTGAGTCACTTAGACGTATTTCGAAGTTTGTTGAGCATTAATGAGCACTTCATGATTCCACTAAGGGCAGCAGATGACAGGTGAAATTTCAATTGCATAGAATGTCTTTATAGCTTGAAAACTATCAAAGACATTCCTATAATATCACTTTACATTTCATTGCAGGTCAGAAGTCACTTGAAGGTACATACATATCTTTAAACAAAGTTGTGAAATATCAGAATATGTTCACTGGAAAACACTATTTAAGGCCTCATAAGACTACAAAAAACCCAACCCCAAAACATTTATCTTCTTGCATTATTACTTCATGTTATCTCTGAAAAAAATGTCCTTTGATTTACACCACATGGCACTTAGATGCATTAAGCGCTGTCAGTGTGACACACAGCAAAGTACTTTACAAAAATGTTATCTGAAGTGAAAGCTATTTTGTGCTAAAAAACAAAAACATTTGATGTGCACAGCTGGAGAATGGGGTACTTGGCAAGATCCCATGCCACTGCAAAAACCAGACTGCCTACCTGAAAACACCAAATTAGGGTGTAACATCAAATGCTACTGAGTAAGGCAAACCACACAAAACGGGTCCTGTCCATCCAATTTCTGGGAAATGCCTCCCTTCTGATAATATATTTGACAAAACTATGCAGTTCTTCAAAACATACAGTCTGTTAGAAATCCTTTTTTATTATTTCTATTTTTTATGTATTGGAAAAATCTGTGTCACTCCCAACAACCACATGATGAAAAAATTAATGATTAGAGGAATAATTATAAAAATAGTATCACAGTACACCTGGTGGAAAGGAGAATTTTCATTTTAAGGATAACAGTATGTCAAAATAAGAATGATTATGCACATTGCTATTTAACAAATAACCTAAAAGTTAAAGGCCTTTATACAACTAGAAACACAAATGATGGACTTAAGACTGGTTTTGATCTGATGGTGCGTGTTAATCAGAGCTAAGACTGGATAGCAATAGTAGACCACATCTTCACAGGCAGGTCATAGAAAATTTTACTCTTTATTCATCCTCCTAAAGGAAGGACATAATACTTACTGTTTTGTAAACTGCTTCAGTGGGTTTCTCAGACTGAACAGGTTCACTGGCTTGAGGATATTTTCTAAGAAACACACCTATTTGTGTACAAAACCCAACATTCTCTATTCCTGTTGGTGGGTGCCCTACGCCAGTAAATTCCACTGAGTAATCATAGCGTCTCGCAGCCTCTAGAGCCCTAAGAAAGACAAATTATTCCAATTATACTAAGTATTCATCTTTTAATGTGATAAAGATGCATTCTCTAACAGAAGACCCTGAGCCTGTGAATGCTTGAGCATAATTTCTCTAATAATACTCACTTGCCTGAAGATAAGTGCTGATAAGCTTGAATCATTTAGTATTGGTAATTTAGGCAACCAAACATGACTGTTATTTCTAAAATATCTGCATAGAATATCCATATTCACAGCTGCTTACTCACTCCCTTAAATGCATTGAAAGTGAGCTAATACCTACCAATTTTAGAGAACAAAATTATGTGAGAACCCATAAAAAAATATAGACACCCCAAAACCACAAGACACAAGTTAACAGGAAAAAAGTGAGGTTTGTTGTAATGTATAAAGTCTACCTAATTAAGGTTACAATATACATGACATCTAAATGAAAACCAATCTTGTAGCACTGTACATCAGCCAGTGTGAAGAAAAGTGATGGGGCAAGGAACTAAAGTGGCACTACCTACCTGCATCATTCTCCATGAGAAAGTAGTAAACTAAATTAACATCACATATCATTTAGAGAATGATATTTATGAGTATTGCAGTACTTGTATTTCACAACACAAACGTAACGACTTTCTCATGTTTGTAGCTCAAAAAATACCACTCCTTCAGTGATATCAATATTTTTATTTCACATATATCCAAAAGCAGAATCTAAATGTACTTTAAGTCATATAAATTGTCTCCAAGGTATTAATCCTTTACCTAATAATGCAGGCAGGTTTCAGTATCATTATTTAGCGAAAAAATATATGCCTCAAGGTTTGCAAAACTACATACTGAAAAATCACTGCATACTTTAAAGTCTATGGCAGAAACAACCTAATCTAAGGGGCAAATTTTCCAAGACACAATTTCAGACCAAGAGTTGGCTATTGAGGTAATAGCATTCTTTAGTGTACCATGTATTTTCTTCCACAATTGCCTGACAGTTCATGTTATCACAGGATATATATCCCACTCCCTCTTTATTTTATTTTTATTACATCTACTGATATTAGAGTAAATACATCTCATGCAACCCTATGTCAGGTACATGTTTTGCAGAAAATCTTTCATTGTGCTATGATCCACTGAACTATTCTTATTCAGTGTGCTCTGCTACTGTGATTATTTGATAAATCTGCTTGTACACACTTACAGAAATATCTGGACTAATTGAGTGCTTTGATTACGCACCATAAATAGTGAGCGCATTTCTTAGGTTTTTCTGAAGCATTTCTATAGTAGGGTATTATTACATGAAGAGGTTAATACCTTACACTTCAAATGCATTAATTGTAATGAAGATACGCAAGAAGGAAAGTAAAAGTTTTAAGTATTTTTTGCAGAGCAGTTACAGTAAAAGCACGCCAACTAACAACCATCATAAAATGTAAAACCCACAGAGCATGCTTAACTATTTATAACAGCAAAGAAATGTTTCACCAAATCAGTAGCTGTGAAACTCCACTGATACCAAACCACCTACACAAACCATTCTGAAAACGTATAGCTATTCCTTTCTCACATTACTGAATGCTCAAAGCTGTCTGCATGCAATGCTCCATAAACTTACCAGCTTTGAAATTGTGCTCGGTTCCATTCAAATTTGTGGTCTGGATGCCTGAATAATGTAACTCCCGGAAGCAAAGGGTTAAACTCAGAATTTGGAGTACTGATCACAACTATGCTTGGAGCCATGAAACCAAACACCACTTCAGGAAACTTCTTCAGTTCCGATTGTTCCAGGTGCTCTATTCTGTAAGGGATAAGTTTATGTATGTGTTTAAAAACACCCTACTATATTTCAATCTTCTGAACAACCAGTCAAAAAAACCCAAACCCGTATCTGTACCTTGTAATTTTAAGCCTAGTTCTGCAATACTACCACTGGCACTGTGGCTGAATGGAGGCTTAGAGGTTTTTGTCTGAGAAAATTTTCTCTTCCATTTTATACTTTTTCATCAATATACTTTTTCCACTATACACTACCACCACTTGAATTTCTTAGTACAGTTAATTTAAGCCGCTCTAACTTCTTAAGTTAGAAGATGCCACATTCTGCTACTCTTATGCTTGAAAGGTGTGATCAAGTCTGTTTTGAGATCAGACAAAATTCCACATTGAACCCTAATAACTGAGAAAAGTGTAGTATGTTGGCCTAATACTCACAGTTCAATACACGTTACCAAGTCAAAACCAAGCATGCAAGGATCTTTATGGGCAACTGAACCATGATGCAAGGTAATAGTTAGGGATCTTTCAGCCGGTTGCAAATAATCACCAGGAAGAGGAGACAACCTATGCCTACAAAGGTATTAAAACCACGATGTCATAGAAAGGACTTTTGGACAGGATAAATTGCACACGTAACTTAACTAGCTAACAGCCTGCATAGATATCTTGTAAATCTCAAAAAGGTTAACTATTTTAAAGAAAAGTTTCTAATACAAACACTTTTTATGACTATCTACAATAGGACAGAAAAAGCAAAGGAAATTCTGATAGTATCTCAACTCTAGACACATAGTAAGTCTGGCTTATACACTCTTTACAGGGTTTTTGGGGAAATTATTAGGCAAGCATATTAACCTTTTTTTTCCAAATAAAACAGACTGAGAACTAAAATATATATGCAAATTTCATTCTGAAATACTGTATCAGACAAAACACATAATAAACATGAAGTATAATAAAAGGCTACTTTTTTCATTCTTAAGAAGAGGTGGTAATGTCAGCTTCTAGATCCTACATATTCAGTGAAACCGTATTAATCAGCTTACAAGACAGAAACTTTGGTGTTCCTCACCAGTCTGACCCATGCTTCAAAGATCACATAAACTTCACATTTTAGAGCCATTTCAAAAAGATTAGTACTAAAGAAGGAAGTCCACACTATAATGACTAAAAGAGAGTTACATGCACATTTCAAAAATATTAGATTTACATACCAGAGTAACGTCATGTATGAACAGATACTACTAACACAAAATGTTAGTACCTTTACAAACAGCGTACTTCTCAGATGTACATACCTCCAGGGCCACTCTATGACTTCAACCTTTGCTACATTCCGTGATCTTATGGGCATCTACAGTCCAGCAGCCCCCAGACACAGGTGTCATATAACTAAATAGCAACAATGCATAGCTCTTCATTTGCCAAGCTGGCATTTTGGAATTTACCTTAATTTAGAAATTTTTGACAAGAAATGATCTAACATGACACTAGGTCAAGCCAAATCCAAACCCTGAATTAACACAATGCAAGAGCTTACATTTTGTCTTTCATTACACTTGCACAGATATCTAGCCCAGCTAATACTTCAATGCAACTGCAGAATTTCAGCATCTGGAGAAGTGTACAGTCAGCACATCCTAAATCTGCCACCTGTAAATCAGATATTAAACAATGTGTAAATACTGCATATTTCCAAGTAATATCAGAGACTTTCATAAAATTAAAAATTCCATATTTACATCAAAAAAAATTTTAATGATAAAGGATTTCACAATCATAACTACAATTTACAGTTGCAAGCAGGATAAACATGGATTTGAAAATTCTTTTTAAAAATGTGTATGAAGATCCTACAAAACGTCTTAAATGGATCAACCTTTTCTTATTACAGCTATAAAAAAGCACATGTAGAACATCCCACTGACTCCGGACGAAGTCTTCCACATGAAGGCATGTTCCCTCAAATACCTGTAAGGTATGATTTTTAAGTATTAAAGCTGTAGCAATCTTCACATTCACCACTGCTTTTCACTGGCCTACTCTCCATTCAAAACACCGAGAACAGGCTCACCAGCAGCCAGGTTAGCAGCAAAGGATCTGCACAAAACAAGTTTATAGGCTCAGTCTACTGTTTAAGTGGGGAAGGCTGGGGATATTCATGCTACAAAGTCAAGTATGTAATAGATACTTTTTCCTGTAAGCTTAAGGGGTAGTTGAGTACGCAAACCTGTTCTTTCTTAGGCGAAGTCAAGGCTGAAGCACACTGCTCAGTACTCCGTGTGAAAATCCTGAATTGTTTCTATTCGGCTTACCTCTACCCTGTGGGTAACGAGGTAGTTTACACACCCCCTATTTCATATCCTAAATCAGAAAATTCAAACCTTTAAATACAGATGCAACACTGTTGAATACACTCTATTTAAAAGCAGATTATAGTGCCATGAGCTTATAGACTGGATTAGATTTTTACTAGCTACTAGAAGTATGATTATGTGAGCGCACTGCAGGTGCATTTCTCATCGATTTCTTGCATGCTTTCTAAGACATTAACAGTTTCAGAGTTAAACACTGAAGACAGAGGTATTTCTCAACTTCTTACATTTTGGAAGGAAGTGCTGGGAGAAAGGACATATTAGAAAAGAGCAAACACTCCACAACATTACTTAAATAATTTAACTTTTCAAGATGAGTATCAAAACAAGAGCCCTGATATATGGTGGGGGAGGGAGAGGGAATAGGAGGGTGTGACAAGACCTTAAGAAAGCCTCACATAATCCTACACTCCTAATGTCACTCCTCATCTGAGAATATCCATGTGAATGATGAGGTCAACCTAGCACCATATACAGAACAAACAGCTCTAGAAAGCAAAATCAAGCTATGATTAAAACAGCTTGAAAAAAAATCCTCAGCATTAAATCAAAACCAGAATGCCATATGCTCTCCAAAACAAGCTAAGGCATGCTTAGACTTTCCCCTCTTCACACCAATTAACATTAATTATATGCACGCCTGAAAAACAAAACATGATCATCAAGTGTTTGCTAAGGCAATTCAGTTTTAACAACAGCTCCTCCACTGCTTTCATAATTAGGTCAGCAGGTTATCTAGGCATTTCCTGTCTTCCTGAGATATCTAAAGTTAACTTTTTTTCCAAATTTATAATGTAAAAAGACAAAAATTACCAACCTTCTTAGGTTTGTATTTGCCCACTAAATCTTTAATGAACTGGTAGCGTTGTTTGTACAAAGGAGGTGTAAATGTAGTAATTCCTGTAAACCGTTCTTCTTGAAAGCTCTTATCCATAATATTTCGCTAATGCTAAAATAAAAAAGTTAAGTCTTATTTCCTGAAGCACTTTGTAACATATCAAATTACAGAGCTTGCTGATTTCAGTGGTGGTCAATTCGCAATTAAGCAGGGGTAGACCTGATCCTAGTTCTAGTCAGAGAATGACAAAAACATAGGAATTAGCAAAATTAGGCACTAGCTCCTCCCTCCACATACAATGATGTAAATAACCTTTTTATAAACAATTATAAATCCTACACAAACATAAAAATGTAAGTTTCATAATTTGTAACTCTCCATCCAGCACAACTACATACTGTTTACACAACTGCAATATATTTAATCTTCCTTAGCTTTCCTGGCAAGTGCCTTTCTCGCTCAAATGCCTGCTTTCTTGCCTCTCATCTACCATTTGTTTTATCTTACAATTCTGATTATTTTATAACTAGATTTGTGTATGGATGGCTCCATACAATTTCTACAATCTAACAACTAGCAGGAAATAGCTGAGTAATTACTATGCTGTGCAAGAGGAAAGGTTCTGCTAGGCCTTTGCTTTACGTTTACTGTGAGCTAACAGTAACACTTGTTATTAGTGCCTGCATTTTGTAAGTAATCTAACATAATCCAACATGGCATTAGAGTCATAACCATTAGTGCATTCCAACTCTCCCACCTTTTATTAAAAAGTACATTTTAGCACACATAAATATTTACCAAGATACATACCCACTAAACCTAAAAATAAGGCCCTAATTAATGATGAATGAACTCCACAGGAGTCACGTAAGTGAAGAAACGTGGTCCTCTGTGCACACGGCTTTCTAGAGCCACCCTCCCAGGCGGCACCAGCAGCCCAGGGCTCACTAGCAGGTCTAACGGGCATTGGCTTCAACATAACCAAAGCAACTGGGCCGAGCCTGCTAACAACCTGACCACCCCATAAAGTCTTTTATACAGAAGTATAAATATATTTTTTATATATATACATACAAAACCAGGCTCAGTTCTCAGGCCACTCATTTGCCTCCTCTGGAGCAAAGTGAACCTGTTGGACTCCCCTCACCAGTCAGTAACCGGCTAAGGAGCCAGTTCCCAGGCACCCACCCACCACAACTCCTCATCCTCTAACGCTCCCGGCCCGCGGGCTGCGCCCCAACCCTCCCCAAGCTCCGTACCAGCCCGCGGCTGCCTCAGCCCTCGCATCCCCGGCCTGGGCCGCCTCAAGCCCCGCGGCGCCAGGCCGGTCCCCACCCTCTACCGGCACCAGGTCCGGTCCCTCCCAGGGGCTGCTCCTCGCGCTCCGCAGTGCCGCCCCCGGCCCCTCGACAGCCGTTTCCTCGCGCCCCTGCGGGTCCCCCTGCCCTTTACCCCGGACTCCACCGCGCTTTTCCCTCCGTATTCTCTCCCTACGGCTGACCTCCCGCCTCCCACAAACAACTGCTTCCCCCGCCGCGCAGCACGGTGACCGCCCGCCGCGGCGGGAAGGGGGCGCGGCGCCGCCTCAGGCGGGAGCTGAAAGGGGCTGGTCCGACTCCGTGCGGGCAGGCCTTCTTCTGGGCGCCTGCGGGAAGGGGGTTACCTTTCACTCTCTGCTGGGCCTGTACGTGTGCGTACGGATGTCTGAGTCGTATCTGCCCCGTCGAGTGGAAAGCCTCCGCGCTTCGGCGGCGTTCGGAAACTGCTACCCTGCAGCAGCAGCTCGCGGCCTCCCCTCCGCCCCAGGATGCGGCTCCACACGGCCGTAGAGCAAAACATTTATTTACATCTTTTAATGTAGGGGGATGTCCTCTAATCCTCTTTAATGCAAGACTATAGATCAGTATAACGTGAGCATCCAAAGCTCTGTCTGTTGTATTTATCTCTGCCTGTGCCAGCCTCCCTCTGCATTAAACGGTGATTGCGGGAGGGGGGTGGGGGTGGGTGTCTGTGTGTGTTACTCTCCATAAGGGAAACGAAGGCTATTGCACTGGTTGTGACATGCGGTAAAAGAGCTCTGCAGGGTGAGTGAGGTAAGACTACAAAAGAAAATCGATGCCTTTCTCAGGATTTTATTACATATTTTCCACATTGGGGCAAGAGTTGTCTCTCAAAGAACAGGCATCTGGATGCACAGTTAAAGTAGAAAGGAAAACATGGCTCCAAATTTCCTGTTACTTTTTCTGTTCACAAGTATGTAAAGTGTTTTGCTTAATCACAGGGTGGGGTTGGCATATAGAAAGGGGTTGTGTACTTTGTATGCATGGGACCTAAAAGAAGGAAGGGGGGTTATGGTGGCAGTGAGTGTTGAGAAGATGTGTTAACTAAATTAGACCCCAGTTCAATGTGTTTTGGTTTAGCTTTCAGAAAATACTAGAAATTTATATGCTGATATCTGTGATGGCATAAACTTGAGTCTTGGCTAACATTTTAAGCATTGCATACACTGTTAGCAGCATTGTTTACTCAATAGCTAAGAAACATACGTAAGTGTGCTTGCAAACTGGCAATCCAGACATTTTTTTTCAGGTATTTCAAGTTATTGGAATGGTTCAATTCTGTTCCGTTTGTGTTTCTTTGTTTTTCAGGTTTTGGAATACAATAGCAATGAGCTTTTCTTTATTTTCATTTGGTTTACGAGTAGTAGAAATAGGGAGCTGTCTGTACAATTTTACAGTTGTTTTTCTTCTATTATAACAGTGAAGTGCTAATAACAGTGTATGCAAGTAAAGACAGCCTGAGAGTTGCTATTTCAATCATAGTTTGGATTGCAAACAGGTTTTAAATAAGTGGTGTAATATTACTGATCTTTACTTATATAGGAAATTTCTTTTAAAGTATGTGTAACATCTGGTCAATTATTTTTGTAGGATTTTTTTCCCCAGCAAGATTTCAAGACCGGCGTAACCCGGTTTGGCCATGCACAGAAACTGTGTTTGTGTAGGGAATAATTCCCATTAAAACCCTTTGACTAGTCTAGTAAAATGATTTTTACTTCTGAAAAAAGTTCTGAAAAATTCTTCTCATTATTCTCCATTACATCGAATATTTATTATTATTATTCTCTCACTGCATAAAAAAAAAAAAGTCCTTTGATTTAGTCTGTCTAAAGTTTTGGGTGGTTTTTTTTTCCTTACACAGTGGTACATCTACTTAACAGTCTCCGGGATTCATAGAATAATTTATGTTGGAAAGGTCCTTTAGAGGTTATCATCTAGTGCAACCCCTTGCTCAAAGGAGGCCCAAGTCAATGGGGTTCCTCAGAAACTTCAGCTCAAAGGTATTTTTCACATTACAATCTGTAACTGATAATTCAAGTTGTATTCAGTTCAATATGCCCACAAATTAAGCAGGTTATTTTTAGAGAAGCATGTTACTTTTGTACCATACAGAGAGTAACCAGTTATAAGACTGCGCTGAAATAAAAGCATCTCACAGGAGAAAGTCATGAATCAAACAAACCTAAAGTGCTGAAACTTATTTTATCCTTCAGTAACCGGGATGAGAAAGACAACTGTATGCAATTCCTGTACTTCCCCTTTAAAGCTGCAGTGCATACAATTAAATGTGATAGCAAAATAAATATAATGCAGCACTACTGCCAGAAAACACTAGTGCACACTGATATTTGACAGGAAAATACATGCTGCAGTACTGCTTAATTTATAATTCTAGAGCTAACAACCATTCCTCTCAAACCAGATTCAGAGGACGTTTAGTGACTAAGTACTAGTGTCCTTCTCAGCTTCAACTGACAGATTAGGCCTGTTTGAGAAAATTCAGAATTAATCTGTATGAATGAGAAGTGAGGCTAGGCTCTTACATACAGATCATCATGCTCTTATGTTTTTATAATTCTATGTAGTTCCTTGCAGTTTGCAAGTGAAAATCATATCCTGGTTGATTTTTTTTTTTTTTTTCCTTTGGCTCTATTCTGTATAAAGACCATCTGGGGTGCCTGAGGGACAAAAATCTAATTTGGAGCAAATGGATTTACAGGTTGCAGCTATATCAAAGGTTTCAGCATTGCCACCAAAGAGGGACTGCAGAAGAAGTACAAAAACATTATCTTACACAGAGGAAAAACACTGAGGTTTTGGAACATACCGACTAAATATTCCAACAGGAAAAGATAAATACATGAGAACATAATTAGGGTACTATAAATTATAACAGAAATACTGGCTGTCTTGAAGAGATTATACAAGACAAATTAAGTGCTCAAAGAGTCAAGGGTGTCCTAAACAAAAAACCCACTCTGCTTCAAAGAAAAGTTATTACTTGAGCTAACTGTCTCCAGAACAAGATTACTTCACTGCTAGGACACTTGTTTAGAACTAGTTTTGTGATTAGTTCTTTAATTTCATGAGATGTTCAAATGGATATTTACTGCATTAAGATGGTAGAGTCCTGTGACAAGTAATGAAGGTTTTGTGAACATCTCTGGAAAACAGTGGAGGTGGGAAGAGGAGGCTGAAAGGAGGCTGGTGGCATTTTTCCAAGAAAAGGGGAGTGAATAGCCTAAATAGCAGAACAGGCAGCTTAGATAAACTGTCAAGAGCCCTGATAAGAACACTTTTCTGCTAAGATGAAGATGAATTACTGTTTCTCAGGTTTTCAACGTGTAATCAAGAGTGAAGATATTCTAATGTTACTTCCAGAACTATTTATCTCCTAATTTTTAAATTAAAAATCTATATTTCTTTAAAATAGCACACATGTAGAGATGCTGTTTCCATGGATTCTTCTCTCTGCACCTGTTTCCTGATGTGCTGAGCAATGCAGAGCCCTTCTGCATGTGTACACCAATGTGTTTTGTCCCACTATGACCAGTTTGCAGTCATTTTGGTGGACTTCCAGTTATTTTTTTGCACGGTCATTTGATGTACAGAATCTCTTGGCAATTCTTCTAAATCGTGTGTTCAGTCTCCTTTTGTACTTCAGGTTAAAGCTTGACACCAAAGTACATAACTAGTTCTTTGTTTGTTTTGCTTTTGCAAAAAGCATGTAATTCAAAACCTGTTGGAAACCTCTGAATAATGTGTTAAACATAACCTGGAAATTCAAGTTCAATTTGTCTATGATATACATTTCAAGCGAAATTGGAGGATTTTGTATTTTCTGTGAGCGTTTAAATGTAGACAGCTACTTTCTTAAATCCAGCTGTTTGTTTTCAAATGGATTAACCTAATTCTGATTGTTTGGAGTCTGTATGTAGTATTATTAATTTCAGAAAGAGGTGCCCAGCTTGAAATTAGCAGCAGGGAACGGTTACTTTTTTCTGGCTGTGTGATGAGGCTCTGGAAAGCTGCTCAGCCATTACCTGGTCCCGGCGGAGGAGGGGGCCTCACTGCCAGCCTTAGTTTCAAGCAAACAGGCTTTGATGCGTCCTGGCCGTGCAGCCATCAATAAGCGCTTCTTCGTCCACGATTCCTGAGAGCCAAACACCTCTGTCGTTATTTCTCAAAGTCTCCGTTAGTGCGGAGGCAGAAACAGGCGGCCGGTGCTACGCTTCCTGGCTCCTGCTGTGCCCTGGCCTCGTTACTAAAGACAAGGGTGACCGATGGGGCTAATTTCCAAGTTTATCATCTCGTCTTACAGTGACAGCGGCTGTCCTCCAGCACATGGCGGGGTCCTGTCGCCTTCCCCGGCCCGCGTCTCCCTGCCCGGAGAGCCCGTGGCCCGGCCGTCAGACGCTGCCCGGCTCGGGGCAGCCCCGCCGCTGAGGTGAGCCTCGGGTGAGGGACAACGCGACTCTCGCGGTTCGGAAATGAGAGGGGTGAGCTGGCAGCTGCTGGTTCCCCGCCTCTGCGAGGCGGCCAGTTGCGAGGAGAAGGAACCGCGAAGCCGGGCCGCGGAAAGGGGCTCGGCCCCGGCGAGAGGCGGTGCCTCTACCACTTCCCTTCTCTCCCGCCCTCGCCTTGTGCCGCTGTGCTCCCCCGCGGGGATTGGTCGGCTCGGCCCCGGAAGGCGAAGATGCCACTTCCGCAAAGTCCGCCATCTTGTCAGCAGTCGGCGGAGGCAGCGCCCGGTCCGGCAGCCCGCGCTCTGGTGTGGCGCGGCCGGTCGTCCGCCTGGTAGGCCGCGTGCCGCTGTGCCCTTCCGGGCCCTGAGCCGCCATGGCCAACAACAGCCCCGCTGTTGGCGCCGGGAACTGCCAGGGGCAGCAGGCGGCCCAGCACCAGCCTGGCGCCGTCCCGCCGGCCCAGCAGCAGCTGCAAAGCGCAGCCCCCAAGCCGGCAGCCTCAGGCAAGCAGGGCAACGTGCTGCCGCTGTGGGGGAATGAGAAGACCATGAACCTGAACCCCATGATCCTCACCAACATCCTGTCGTCGCCCTACTTCAAGGTGCAGCTCTATGAGCTCAAGACTTACCATGAAGTGGTGGACGAGATCTACTTCAAGGTGAGCTTGCGGGCCGCGCCCTGGGGGCTGCGAACGCCTCGGGGCTGGGCTGGCGCCTGTCCTGAGCCTCCCCGGGGCTGGGGTTTCAGAAGGTTGCAGCCTGTGGGTTCTCTCTTGCTTTCCTGCCCTTATCGTACGGTAAGTATGGGAGCACGTATCTTTTTTTTTTTGTTGCTTAACTGGGGGAATCCGAAGTGCTGCCTTCTCTCTCTTACAAAAGAAGTGTGTTTTGTGTCGGATTTGGAGTCACTAAGTCGGAAGTTGCTTTTGACGTGGGGAGCGTGGCCAGGGCAGTGGGGATGAAATGGCCGTCTCGGGGCTGCGCTCTCGGTCGGGAGGGCGGGGGGGCCCGAGCTGCATGCCGCTGCTGGAGGCGGGCGCGCCTCTCGGCCCAGGGGTTGCCAGTGCGCCGCGCAACTGCATGAAAGGTTTGGTGGTGGCTGTAGGTGGCTTTAGCGGGAGTTTGCATGTGGCCTTCTTTCTTATTTAGAGGTTAGGATCCCCGCCTCCGCACCCAATCAAGAACTAGTTTAATGTATGCTTCTCTTGGCGTTAGGTCTGATGTTCTGGGAAGGTAATCGGTCTGTATCAGTGCACCCATGTCTCAGTTCTTGTTTTGTTAGCAGAACTGAATCAGTTTTGGAGCGAAGCTTCCATTAAGTCAGTCTCCCGAGTAGAGGTATGCATAATTAATACTCATCAACACAGCCACATTCTTTGTTCTGATAACGAGAGCAAAACTTAGAGAATTCAGGCTATTGTCTTCAGTTAGCTGTACCTTGGTGGTTATTAAGATTTTTTTCTCAGGTGAATTGGTTCTTTGTGATAATGTTACTGTGTTAATGGGTTTCAATATACTTTGAAATAAAAAAAAAAAGGCAGCCTTTTTGTCTCATTTAACCAGGGCAAGTCAAGTTACGTAGAGCACTATAATTGTGAAAAATAACTCTGCGGAAGTATTTTGAGATTTTTGGTGCTGTTTGCACTTGTGAAGACAGCACTTCTCTGCTTGCAGCTCTTCTGCTTGTGCTCTGTCATTTGGAGTGCACTGCTTAATTCTCCTAATACTTAGAGTAACACAAATCATCGACAAAGCTTCCCTTCAGTTAATTTGCCACTTGCTGCATATGAGCTAGGAATAATTCGTTCTGACTACCTGAATGGAAAGCAGCGAAGTTTATTTTTGAAAGTGATGATAAAAGCTGAAAAATTTATAAAAGAAACATATTGTCAGGAAATTTGAGAGCTTACTGTATTTTACATGGACCCTTCCAGATATAGTAAAAATATTTGATGTGATTCATCGTCTTAGTATTGGCAGACTCAACTGTAGTAGGTCAGATAGTTCATTTGCTTGTCTCAGTGTTTCATTTGATAAGTGGCTTAAGCTGAAATTGGGGAAGAATTTTGACATACATTAAATATCTGCATATTGATCCAATATAAATAAGTTTTGTTTACTGAACTTGACAGTTATTCTGACTCAAAACTGCATGCTCAGTAAAGAGAAAACTCAGCCCCTTAGTCCTGAGTAGTAGATGCAAAGGAGAAGATAACTTAACCTGGTGGTTAAGGTACTTCATTGATACTTAGTTTTAAGATTACTGAGAAATTGCTGGCTTTTTTTTTTTTTTCTTTTTTTTTTGGCATGAGAGCGTAACCCACCATAGCAGGTCTATTTTTGGGTGTATTTGTCTTTGGGAATGAAAATAAGTGGCTCATTTAAGAAATTAAGAATGCTGGGTGCTGCATTCTCAGGAAAGCTGATCTTAAGTTGTATAGGCAGGGACCATCTTTGAAGATATGGATTCTGTCTAGATATTTGAATTAATTCACTTGTTCTGGTTTCCTGTTTCAGTTCTGTATCTGTGAAGGGAATGACTTCCTCTTTCTTTATCCCTGATGTCAGCACCATGTGCATGTCCTCAACTTCATTTTATCTATGTGCTTCCAAGAAGTTAAGCACATGCAGCAGTCTTTCTAGGATCAAAGCTTTAAATATTGCTTTCTGAAATGAGTATCGTTTTCAGGGCTTTTTATTGATACCTGTCAAAAAGAGCATGTTTGTATTGATTGTGGGCAGTAAGTGTAGCCATAATTAAAAAAGACGTGAAGACTGCCATTGTGATAGTGTCATACTCGATCCTTTGACTAAGAAATACTTTTCATTTGCTGGGAGAGGCAAAACAGTAAATAATCAGAAGGATGTGCAGTATTATTTATGTAGTATTTGTGAACATCTCATATTATGCTAATAATACAGGAAGTCATAGTGGATTTTGAATTCTAAAATGTTGGCATCTCTCATCTTTCCTATTTGGATAAGACTGCAACTTCAGCCATTAGTTTGTCTCTGATTTCATGTGATTGTGTGCATAATTAGTTTTGCTTCATGTATTATTAAAGAATTTTAATTTGTGAGCTACAGTACAACTTGGCCACAAACTGTTATCCCCAATCCAGTGTAACACCATTGTATCTTTTTTTGTCTTGCTTTTACTTATTTTTTTTTTAAGTTGACTTGTTTAGGAAATATACTTGTTTTTTGAGCCAGATGTTACTTCTCTGAATTTCACTATTTCAGATGTAGCTTAGGCAGTTTTATGGTTCTTGTTTACGATTCTTGTTGTCAAATTTAAAGGAATGGTGTTGCTTAACTATGTTCATGCGGTCATCTCTACGTACATCTCAAAAGATTTGAATTGGGCAAGCTTTACTCGTACTTAGGAACCATTTTATCTGAGAACATCACTTCAGTCTACAAGAAAAAACACTGGCTTTTTAGATTAAAATACTATACTTTATATACATCTTTCTTTTGTCCTAGTTGTAGGTGATATTCAGAAGAAGTCTCTAGCTAAGCTCACTGCGTAAATAAGATTTACGAATACAAGACTTTAGATTTTGACTTCTGTAGCTGTCATCTCCAGGTATCACTAAATTTGTTAAGAGACAGTTTAAATAAAGTTTTCTGTGGTGACTAATTGTTTAGTCACCATAGAAAATAGTAATGATGGGGTTTAGCCCTAAAGTATTTGAAAGTACTTGGGAGTACAGAATAAGCATGGCTCCTTGCTTTAGTGTTTTTGTGTGTCTTTTTTTTTAACTACATCTGTGATTTTGGCTGTAGTTTCTTAATATGGTAATTTAAAGAGCCAAATGCTTTGCTTTTATGACAAAGCAGACTTGATCTTGAGTTTGGTAGGAGAATACAAGCTATTTAATATTGATTTAGGATATCCATTGTTTAAATTAGGTTTGTATTGATGCCGTGAAAAGCCAGAGTTGAAGACTCAATAGTCGGAAGGCTATTAAGTAGATATTCTTTATTACGGTGCCGGGCACACGGGGGGATCTCTCCTCCAAACATGTGCACCGAAGAGACACAGTTAGTAAGTATTTATGCTGTGTTAACATACATATTAATTACATTTCCAAGAAATGCTTATCATAGTACTGGTTTTTCCAAGAACTCATTAGTAGATGATAATGTCCTTCAGTCGTTGGGGGTCTTGAGATCATCTTGCAGCCTCCTTATCTCTGTAGTTTGCATACCTGCTCTCCCAAAGCCCAGCCGCCTAAAGGAATTATTTGGGAGTCTTTTATCTTACAACTGTCCAAATTATTCACAAAGAACCAAGACTTGCTTTGGTAGTGCAATGATTCTGATGTCCTGAAGTGATACCTTTTATCTACATCCCTTACGTGTTACCTTTGTTACATTCACAGGTATCAGTATAGGCAGCTAAACATTATGGAGGTTGTAATTGTTATTTTCTTTCTTTCCTCCCCCCACTCTATCCTTTCAGGTTACGCACGTTGAACCATGGGAGAAGGGGAGCAGAAAAACGGCAGGCCAGACAGGGATGTGTGGAGGGGTAAGTAGAAGTACGTGCCTGCTTAAATTTTTCTATCGGGTAAATAAATTACCCAAGCATAGCTAAAACTTGATGTATGTTGTCTCAGTCAATGGATATAAAAGTATTTATTAGAGAGTTGGTATATTCCCCTTGCTTCCAGAGCTGTGGATGCAAGTAGTGTTACTTTTTCCACCTAGGTCTGTTTGTAGATTTAGATTTTATCCTGTGTTAGTTCGTATATTCTTTTGTAGATTTGGGATAATGTCTTTGTGACTTCCTGCATTGTCACCTAACTGTTTTCTTTTGAAAGGTGCGGGGTGTTGGAACTGGAGGAATTGTGTCTACTGCCTTTTGTCTGCTCTACAAATTATTTACACTGAAACTCACTCGTAAGCAAGTGATGGGCCTTATAACTCATACTGACTCTCCATATATTAGGGCTCTTGGATTTATGTATATTAGGTAAGTGTCAATATAAACAACTCATGACTAATTTAATATGCAGAAAGCTGTATTAAAATTTTACATTCTTTTTGTACTTAAAGGTACACACAACCACCAACAGATCTGTGGGACTGGTTTGAAGCCTTTCTTGATGATGAAGAGGTATGTCGGCGAGGGTAATAATTTGTTTTCTTTTGTTTCTTTTCATGTTACTACTTTTGGTTTAAATGCTATTTGATAAACTTTTCTGTAGTTTGAATGCTGCAGTGTTATGTTCTTATACTTTTATTTATTAGGTGTAGGAAGCAGGTCTGAGCTGGGACCCGGGTCATTTTTCATAGATTTCAAAGATATAACAGAATTTTCCATTGGTTAGGATGTTACTGTGTCAAATATTACAAAGCGGTGTGAAACAAGTTTATTAAATCAGAATGCAGACAGCAGGCTGCGTGAGTGCAGTATTTAGAAGGAGAATTATTTTTAAGCAAGGTATAGTAAGTCCTGAGTGCTAAATTTGCATTTATTACTGGGACAGGGCGAACCGATGCATACGTAGAAGAGTGGGAAGTATATAGTAGAAACCAGCATTCACCTTGAAAATATTATGAAAAAATCTCTGTGGCTGTTATTCATGTCCTGGAATAACTAAACCCAGGATTTCTTCAGAGGGGAAACAAACAGCCTAATTACGGTGTAAGATGGCATTGTTTCTACTAACCTTAATGTCTTTACTAATGGGGCAAAGACAGAAACATGAGTTGCTAACCGAAGAAGTTCGGTAAAGAGGCTGCATTGTTACGCAGTCAGATAGGAGAATACCTTTGGTACCATAGTCCTGATTTACTGTCTGGAGAAACAGAGTAGGAGCTGGTGTGTGAGTTTTTTTGGTCTATGAACTTGAATGTACAGTCTGCTACATACTGTTGCAATTTGTATTTATTGAACAGGTTTTAAATTATATCATAGATTTAAGAATGGGACAAGAAGGATCACTTCCCTCTTCAGTGTCACAGTAGGCATCTACTTCAAGAAATTTCAAATGTTGTAGTTGCAAATGAAGTCTGAATACTTGCATTAAAAATAGTGTTCATTATACCTGTATCCGACTGCAATGCAAGTGTATTTATTTTAAACAGCTTCTTTCATGCTAAATATCAGAAACACTGCAAAGGAGACAGCTGTTGTTTCAGGTAAACCTGTATTATTGTACATTTGTAACAAAAATCAAAACATTTAAATCTTCATTGCATCACTGTGGTATCCTCCTTCCCTCCCAGGTGATGCTAGTTAATATGAACTCTTCACTACAGTGTTGCACTGTAACTTATGAGGAGGATTGAAGTGGCTTCATTTTCAGGGTACCGCAACCAACTTTGTTCCCAGGACAGTAAAGCGATCACAAGTGCAATTCACTGTGTGGGTCTTAACTGGTTTGTTATTCAAAGCACCTTTTTTAGTTCATGTATTTCAGTTCTTGCAGATACTGGTTATCAGCATATATTTGTTTATTGTTGTTTGAAATCTCTAAATATATTTTTAGAATTAGTGTTTCTTTCCCAGCCACTTTCACTAGCTTTGTGTTATGTGGGGAAAAAGTGCTTGGGGCTGCTTGTCTTAAGTTTCTTACCAGTCTTGGTCAAGCTCAATAGGATGAAGCAAATTTATATATATGCAATCATTTAAACCTACAGGATTTTTTTTTTCTCCAGTTCTTTAATATGTGGAAGAGTTTCATCTTTTGTCATGCTGCTGTGAAAAACTTCCCAGGATACAGAGTTACTTTTCAAAATGCTGCTTATGTTTATTTTGTTTAACTGTACATACTCTCCAGGTGCTACGTTTAACTCCTTTTTTTCTTCTTTAGATCTCTGCAGCGATTATATTTGGAAAAACTGTATATCTGAACACTTAAATGTGTGTGAGTGCAAGCAGTTTTACATTTAGATTTTCTCTTCCTGTTTAGATAACAAATCTCACTTTCCTTGTGTGCTTGCACTGTAGGTTTGGGACTGACAATAGCTGACTAACATGTCCTGAGCTGTGAGAGGGCATAGCAAGAAGGCCTTCATGCGGTAATGACCCTTTTCAGAGACAATGGTCATCATGGATTATGCGTTTCCAATTATTTGTTCATTTATTTATTTTTTTACATGTTTCTAAATTAGAAACCTCACTGCTTCATGGCAGTTGGTTTGCTATTGCTTCCAATTCTGTTAGGATGCCATTTTGTACTGGAGGTTTTTCTATGATCATTTTTAGATAGGCAATGATGTAGTTCTTAAATGATTTAGGCCACAGGGTTGGGTATGATAGTACACAGTTGTACATCCACAAAATGGAGTATTAAATGTAGTTTGAGAGGACTTCTGAACTTTGTGGCATTTAAATAAAATACAAGATCATACCATATAATCAGACTGTGTAAGGGGATTTCGCGTTAATCTCTTCATTGACAGTCCCTTACCATCCAGATGGCTGCAGGATTAAGTATGTGCCTGCATGCATATATATTAAGTCCCATTCCCTATCTAACATACTGCCAAATCCAAGGTTGCAGAGTTTGAATTTTTCTAAGGAAATATGTTAGAATATGAGACAAGTAAACTTTCATAATCATAGACTTCAAGAGGGCAGTAATGTAGCAGCATTTTTTTTGAAAATCAGTAAAAAATATTTTTGACCATCAGGTTATTTTTTGCTTGTATTTTTTAGGACCTGGATGTGAAGGCAGGTGGGGGTTGCATTATGACCATTGGGGAGATGCTTCGTTCCTTCCTCACTAAGCTTGAATGGTTTTCCACGTTGTTTCCAAGAATCCCTGTGCCAGTCCAGAAAACTATTGACCAGCAAATTAAAAGCAGACCTAGAAAAATCAAGAAAGATGGCAAGGAGGGGATGGAAGAAATAGACCGGCATGCAGAACGTAGACGTTCAAGGTCATATACACGTTACTTTGAAAATGAATCTTAATAGTTCAATGTTGAACTGCTTATTACAGAAATGTGTTGTTTTTTCACGGAGATAGGTTTTAAAGCAACAGGTAAAACAGTTATGGATGCTAATGGATTAAAATAATCAGGTGGTATTTGGTATTAAAGATTAAATAAAGACTGTTTGCATGAAGTATAAATTGGAAAGTAAAGAGGGTCCCTTAGCTTGAAAAGGTTGTGTTTCATATTGAGTATCTTTTATTTTAAAAGGTCCCCAAGAAGATCCGTCAGTCCCAGGAGGTCTCCCAGAAGATCCAGAAGCAGAAGTCATCATCGGGAAGGCCATGGATCATCTAGTTTTGATAGAGAGCTAGAAAGAGAAAGAGAACGGCAGAGATTAGAACGTGAAGCTAAGGAGAGAGAAAAAGAAAGGCGGAGGTCTCGAAGTACTGATCGCACACTAGAACGGAGGCGAAGCAGAAGCCGGGAGAGATACAGAAGCCGCAGTCGAAGTCGTGACAGGAAAGGAGATAGAAGAGACAGGGATAGGGAGCGAGAGAAAGAAAATGAACGGAGCCGGAAAAAAGAGAGAGATTATGATAAGGAAAGAGGTAGTGAGAGGGAAAAAGATCGATCTAGGGAAAGATCAAAAGAAAGGAAAAGTAAGGGTGACATAGAAGAGAGAAGACACAAGGATGACAAGGATGACAAGAAGCACCGGGATGACAGGCGGGATTCTAAAAAAGAGAGAAAACATAGTAGAAGTCGAAGCCGAGAAAGAAAGCATAGGAGTAGGAGCCGAAGTAAGAATACAGGTAGGCGCAGCAGAAGCAGGAGCAAAGAGAAGTCAAGTAAACATAAAAATGAAAGTAAAGAGAAGTCAAATAAACGAAGTAGAAGCCGAAGCAGAGGAACAACAGGTAGTATTGAGAAGTCCAGAAAACGAGACCAGAGTCCCAGCAAAGAGAAATCGCGCAAGCGTAGCAGAAGCAAAGAACGTTCCCACAAACATGATCACAGTGATAGCAAGGACCATTCGGACAAACATGACCGTCGAAGGAGCCAAAGTACAGAACGAGAGAGCCAAGAAAAGCAACATAAAAACAAAGATGAGACTGTGTGAACTCTTTCAGAAGTGGATCACATTGAATCCTATAAATGTTTGATTAAATCCTGCTTATTTTTTCTTAAAGTTGAGATTGTGCAGTAGTTGATGAGCACTCTTCTCCAACCTCCCTCTAGGCTTCAGATTGTCATTTCCTATTTTTGGGTAGGGAAGTGCCTTTGTAAACCCATTCAATGCATTGACGGTTTCAAACCATTTGTTTAGTTTAATTCGTACTGCAGAGATTGCTCTTGCAGTTTTATTGCTCAGATGTTTCTGAAATGTACAGTCTGTACATATGTCCTGAAAATGTTTTAATTCCTTTGGCATGGTTGCCATGTTGGTTAAATTTGTATGAGGCAATAAACTGCCACTAATTCTATTTTCATTTTGGAGACGTGAAATTATGGTTTGTATTCCAAAGTTGGCATGGCTGTGCTTTACAGAATAGAATGGATTTTAGAGTTGGATCTTGAATGTGTATTATAGCCAAGATATTTATGTGCATACAATGTACATTGAGGGCTGCAGATTTAGAACTAACATTTATGTCCGCTGTACCTGCTCTTTTTTCAAAAGCTTTTGAAGTGTATTATGTTGTCGATTACCACTGGCATTAAATTGAGAGTAGACTTTCAAGGAGATAGTGGTTTTGATGCAAAGATTTAGATTATGTTTGGGCTTGTTTAGTAATTCTTTAGAAAGGCTACCTCAGGTGGACACTGTAATGGTTGACAGATGAGTACCATAGCCATCTATGCATTCTATTTGTTTAAAAAAAAAAAATCCATGTAAGCTTCCTTTTTTTTTTTTTAAAGCCCACAATTTATCCATTTGTGGTCTTTTTAATGTTCTTAATCAGCAACTGCATTCTATCATTTCTGATAGTCTTGGTCTAATAAAGGCATTTAAGATGTAAAGAGGGAGGTAGGAAGAAGAAAATTATTACAAAGGATTTCAGTTTCAAGCTTCCAAAGCATTTTTATAAGTGTAAACATTTAAAACAAGAATTACCTGATAGTGTCCTTTTTTAAGTCGTATTTTCTACAGATAGTAAGGATTACAGTTTGTGCTGAACATTTCATCTGGCAGACTTTTTTTTTTAAGCAGGTTGTTAGAAGCAAAAACCAAAATGCACTACAGAAAAAAACCATACCATTAAAGTCCGAGTCTATTTGATTATTCTGATGACTTGTATGCCAAGTGAGGAGAACCATCTGGAATAAATTCTCGATTAATTCCTTTGTATTGGGTGTCAGCTTTTCCCTGCATGTTCACTGACAATTGAAGAGTGTTTGGGTTCCTCCGTGTTTCGTTTTCAGACTAAGGGATACTTTGTATGAATGAGGGATTTCGTAGCCCAAAAATAGGAAGAATGTTAAGTGTGACTCATCCATGATCACGAAGTGATGTGAAGGTAGAAATAAATTTAAATTTGTGCCTTTTTTGATTCTGTGTAATGCAGGTCATCTAGGCATGATATTAAATGTTAGGATTTTTTTTTTTAAACCTCCAGAAGAAAACAAACAGTGCTTGAATTTCTAACAATACACTTCATTTTGGAGTACTCAAAGAAGCAAAAATAACAAACTTCAATTTTTTCTTCTTCGCTGCTCTTCTGTATTGATTTCTGAATCATTAGTCTTTCCTTTATCATCATGATACTTAGTATTCCAAATCTTTTAATACTGAGGTTGTTCAGGTATTGTCTGCTGATATTTTTGTTACATGATTTTAAATTTGAGCTTGAAGCAGAGTTTATGCTTTGACAAGTTCATTCCATTGCGGTGTAAAACTAAAATACCGAGCACTCATTTAATAGAGCAAAATTATGTTGGCTATTTAAGAAATACCCTGGCTAGTAGATTAGAGAACTGTCTTTGTAGTCTGCCAGGGAATTGCATAGATTCTATTGAAACAATGAGGACAACTTTATTTTACCTTATTTGCCACTAGAAGGCTTCTTTTGGCTTCATAAATTTTTAATTTTCAGCCTGTGAGTTTCTGAAACAAGTATGTTCTTGGGCAGAGAGGCTGCAAGGGCAGTGTTCTATTCCTCTGCCACTTTTGGGAAATAGAGTGGAAAAATGGTTTACTTGTAGGCAAAATCCACGTATTTGAGAAGCAATATTTGACCTGAAAGTGGAGAGGGCCACCTTAACTAAAATGAAGGTAGGTAACATTTTGATATAGCTTGTGCAAAAGACCAGCCCAAGCCAGGATCTCTTACAGGTGCAGTGATTTGAGGACTGTGCTTTTATTTTTCAATAAATAGGCCTTTCTGACTTGGATGTAATTTGATCCATATTATGTACTTGAGCTAGCAGTGATCAAGACCTGTGAAAGCGATTTAAATCGAGACACCTGTCTTAAGTTATCATTGGGATTTACTATCTTGCAGCTCTTGGGTTTGGATCCAGGGACTCTCAATTCCTGTTTGTCTTCCTGATGCCATTTTATTTCATGAGTCCTTCTTTGAAACCAGAAGGAACAGAGCTACAGGACTTCTACAAAGCAGCACTGATCAGAAATGGTAAAATCAGTGGAGCATGCAGTGCTGACTGGTCTGATGCAGTTGCTAGCAGTACTGCTGCAGTGGGAATTTGGCTTGCGGTTATCAGCAGAAAATGTCTGCCCATTTGAGTTGGAGGCATTGTGAGAGTTTTCCCAGGAGGTATGTTTGCAGAGCTTATGAGTGACAGCCTGTGCAGTTACTCTTCAGTTCTCAGGGTAAAAGCACAACAAACCAAGCACTGTGAACCTGAAGTTTCCGCAGTATGCCATGTGTCCATAGTTGTCTACCTGGGATTCATAGAATCATAGAAAGTTTTGGGTCGGAAGGGACGCCTAGAGGTCATCTAGTCCAACCCCCCTGCAGCGAGCAGGGACACCACTAACTAGATCAGGTTGCTCAGAGCCCTGTCCAACCTGGTCTTGA
>Ga0065711_1004297_pt1 | contig 29054 bp, 17 predicted proteins | sample Hoacrofraction12_FD_59098 | JGI IMG/M metagenome (GOLD analysis project Ga0065711, IMG submission 59098) | Hoatzin crop microbial communities from Cojedes, Venezuela - Epithelial fraction 12 v2 (version 2) | ecosystem: Host-associated > Birds > Digestive system > Esophagus > Crop | place... | reverse complement strand
GGCCCCCCCCTCCTCTCCTGATAACCAGTAGCATTTAGCCCATAGGTGTAAGCAGACGGAAGTGACGCTGTAAACCTAAGCTATATAATACTGTGCTACCCGTCAATAAACGCCATTTGCCGTCCACCACGTTGGTGTCTGCGAGCTGATGGCCCGAGCGGCCTGGGGTTGGTCGCCGTGCCGTTCCTGAACCAGGTCGCCACGCCAACAAAGGCAACAGTTTCAGGTATAGGAGATGGCAAAAATGAAGTAAAATTAGTACAGTGTTAATATGATATGTGCACCCCTCTTCCAATCCATCTTGCCCTATATGTTTGATGTTACCAGGTGCTTACATCGGACTGACAAATGAAAGTCCTTTATTTAAGGTGTGTTACAAAAATTGTGATCACAAAGAACAACTGTACTTCAAATATAAACTGCTTATCCCAAGCGTTTTCTTACTGAGATATCTAAGTATGTAAACTTTCAAATGTATGAATTACCAACGATGATGAAATACTTCAATTTTACATAGCAAAATTAAGTGCTAGTAACAATAAAGATCGATGCTGTGAAAGTGCAAAACTACGAACAACCAACATGGAAATACACTTTAACAACAAACTGTAGATACAACACATTTTGGCTCTTACAAAATAAATCACAATTCATGTGTGATTCTGCAAATTTGTTTCTACCACAATCTTTTTACAGAAGCTGAAGTTAACATCTTTGAAAACCAGTTTAACAAATCAGTGTATTTCTATGTTAAAATTATTATTAAATACAATTGCTTAGTATAACCTATTAAATACTATAATTCTCATTATGTGTATAGCTTACAGTAATTAGCTCACACTGTATTTATAATGACATGCTTTTCTTAAATGAATATATTGCTGACTGGCATAAACAAAATTATATCTATTAATGCACTTTACATCTATAACACTAGAATGTGATGTAATTATTATAATTTGTGTGTGTGTGTGTGTGTATTTCTGTATATAAATGTATGAATACAGAACTCAGAATGTTCAAAATAAGATGTTCTTAGACTTGGCCTTCTAGGACAGAAAAACATGAGGCTCATAATTGAATGTTGTTATTGTTTCATTTTGTTTCTTTCCAACAATTGACCTTGAAACAGGTTGCAGATGACTAATGTTCAAGCAGAGCAAATAAACAGTAATTATCTTCTAGAAGGACTAGTGGAAAATATGATGTGACTAGTTCCAGGTAATGTTTATAACAATTTCATTGGTTTTTGAAAGAAAATAATGTGGTTCTTCAAGTATCAGTTTTCTTCTAGATGGAAGAATTTTTAAGCAGAAGTATCAATATAGTTGTTTTATAGGAAAACAACCTCCTTGATAACATTTTAAACAAAAATAAGCAAACCCCAAATATACTCCTTACTAATCATACTTCTCATACTTTCAGTACAATTTTTATATGCAATCCTACACTATAAGAATAAACTCCCCTGAAAGCCTTTCTCACAATGAAATGGCAAAGAGGAAAGCAGAGAAGACACTTGGTTGAATTAGTGATATCATTATTGAATTTTGGCTTCTCAGTAATTTGAATGTTCAATATTTTCTCTACCTAAACTAATGTTTTCATATTGAGATATTTCCTCTAATAGCAGGGTTAACAGTTTTAATTTTAATATATATATTTAATATTAATGTTTCATTTTCATAGAAGGCTATATTAAAGAAGTGGAACAGCATAAGATGGATACAATAAAAAATTTTTACTGGTTGGTTATTTTTTTTTTTAATTAGCACATGTGCAGTGCCTTACTAAGTACACTGCAGACACTGTCTTAGGTGGAGCAGGTGCTTGCAGCTGCCAGCTGTTGAGATGGACCACGGCTACAGTCATTAAGCTGAAAGTATATGCTTGTCCAAGAGGTCTAATGGGTATTATCAACTGCAGAAAGTCCATGTTCAAACCAAGTTGTTTTGATATAATCTCCATCTGAAGATACAGAGTGATTGGTTGACTAGAAATACACCTTTAAAAGCATCTCAGCAGTGATTCTAATGGATTTGTCATAGAGAGTTTTAGAGAGAGGCTAAAATTGGCTGTCATTCCACAGCAACTGAAAAAGGAATGAAATCCTTTGGTAGGACGATATGTTTTGTTTAAAAATAACACTGAGCTATTGTTTTTTTAAAAATTTGTGCCTGTAGCATTCAACGGGTTTCATACATATTAAACTTTCTAATATTTAAACTTAAGAATCAGAAAATTTAGAAGGTGGCATATGATATTTTTTTTTTTTAGTAATTTCTGTGTTATACTATTTACTTTATCAACATCCACTCAGCAAAATGAAGGCATACATGTAGAAGGAGTAACTAAGACAGCACTGAACTTACCAGATACAACATGTCGAAGCTTTTTATAGACATGTACAAACACTTAAACTAACACGTATGTTGGAAGCCTTGAAATAGAATAAAAATTAATAGCTTTTGTCCAGTTTTGAACAGGTTTTTGTTTTGTTTTCAACCATACCAGAGAAGTCTACTTCAGAAACGTATTTTGCTGTTATGTTAGATTTGATAAAATGGCTTAAAAACCTATGTGACAGAAAATAATAATCCTTCCACTAGGGGCGTTCTGAATTTTCCTGTGTGATAGCTTTCCCATCTGGGACTCCAGGTGCATATAAATATGCCATTGCAGTAATAACGCAGACTCCATTTACCCACACAACCTCTGATCTGAAGTGCATATTTAAAGCTCAAATATTTAAAACATAAATTTAAATGCTATGTTGGATTGCTGTCTGTAAAAGCACACATATTTTCTTTTACACACAAGAAGGTCTACACTAATATCTACAGGGATTATTCATTTTAATTTTGTTAAACCTAAATGTAAAGTATGAGTACAACAGTTCTATAACAAGCAATTCATTGGTGAAAGATGGTTTTCTACAAAAGCCAAACCAATGGAAACTCTATCCTGCTATTGAAAGCATGTTATTCTTTATTAATTATTTTGAATTAGCAGCTTCTACCCCATAGTCCACAAAATTTAATTTAGATAAAATAACTGTCTTGTTTTTGTAGCAAAAATTATGACAGTTAACCTTCCAATTTTATTGTGACTTTCATTAAGGATAAGTACAATCTTCTTAAATAAAAGCTGCCTTCTGTCTAGAACCATAGGAAAAACATTGAATAGGATATAAATTTCTAAATGAAGTTAGAGCAATTTTACTTTGCAAGCAGCTATATAAAAGCTAAAATAAATCATTACTTCTAACACAAAAACCTACCACAAATCACATCCTCTGATTATAAGAAAAAATTAAGTAAAACAGCCTATAATTTATTTTAATATTTTGTCCCAGCAGGTTGAAATGAGCTTTCTTATGAAATCAGAAGGATGCCTAATATAGATATAATGTATTTACACAAGAAAAAAAGTACGAAAACAGGAAGTAGTCACTTGTTTAAAGTACCAGATTGTGGCATAAGAATATGTCAGAAATAAATCACTATGTAGTGATGTATTAAGTTTTCAGTCAAATCTGATGATGATTGTCATAAAAGTTGGTTCTCTGCAGAGATCACTGAAATATAGAAACTGTGGTAGCAGATTCCATTATGACATTAATGTATCTCTGTTAAAAAACAAGTATTTATGTCAATTTTGCTTTAAAGTAGTTATTTTTCCTTAATAATGATTTATGTGAACTCAAAATTATCATATTTCAGAAGATCAATAGACTTACAAAACACAATATTTACCTCATTAAATCCTTAGTGATATACTTAAAAAGATTTGCTAGTGCTAAAATATTTTGAACATATTTTGTTTCATCCAAAGATGAAAAGGATAGGAAACTGAGTCAAAAGTTGCTGACTTACACTCTTTTCCTAAACTTTGCGTGCAGTATTCTACAATTCAATTCCATTTAAAATATTCCTACTAAAAGCCATGTCAGCTTTACTCCTCCCTTGGTATTTTCTTTTGTTGTTATTATTGTTTCTGTACATTAGTTATACAACCTCTCTCAGCTTAAAGCTAAATAGAACAATTAACAGAAGTTGTATAAAGAAAGGTAAATCAATAGAAATGAAAACTGTAAGAAAATATTAAGTAGATAAAGCAGATAAAACTGACTCAAAGATGTTTTTTGAGTTCTTCAAAAATTAATTTCTTAAAATAAGGAGCTAATCTCTTTCTTATTCGTATTTCACTTGTTCATCCAACTGAAAATAATGCTAGCATCTGGAGAGTTCTGGTCCTCCACTGGACAGAAACTTTGCTGCTGAACTGCATTGCTCCCTCTTCAATTAAAAATAAACACCATGTTTAAGACTTTCCACGATGTATTATGTACTCTCAAGGCATTGTTTACATAGTTTTTGTTTCTTCTTGCAATATTATGATCTTACAGATGTTTTCAGTGTCCTCATACCTTATTTTTCTGAGCTGGGGCTGATCCAGCCAACTCTGTTTCTGTCCCCAAGTGTACTCATATTTGTAAAATAAAAGAAATGAGGATTTCGTTAGGACTTTTTCAATATTTCACAGAGCATCTTTTTTTCAGAAAGAAGTCTAAGAGACACTGTATTTGAGATAAAATCTTACTCACTTCCAGTTAGTAGATTTATACACAATTTTATACACAAATATGAACCAAATGAACAAATATTGCAAATATGGCAAGGATGAGCAATATGCACCTTACATCTGAGGGCACACTTCAAGTGACAAGTCAATTTTCAGTGACAGGAGAGCTTCTGAGAAAAGATTTTGACCTTCTAAGGTATTAATGGTTTTGAATACACCAAACCAAAGACATGTTCCCTCTGAAAATCCGATCTATGTCTTTCGAAGACAATCTCTTCAAAACATTTGTAATTGTCCAAAATTCTGATTTTTCTGTTTGCTTGTCGTTTAGTGACACTGGGGTAGAGAACAGCAATGAAAATAGGAGAAAATTCTCAGGTAGCAGAAACAGAGAGCATATCTGTGGTGATGTAGCACAGTGCAGACATTCCCATCCTTGTTTACAATTTTATCAAACTACCTGCTGAAGTGACACACTTAATGGTTTAATTCAAGGCATAAACTAGTATCTGTGCTCAAGGCTGCCCAGACATAGCACATAATCTAGGTGTAGATTTACCAGGAAGGTTAGGTGAGGCTTTTGTTTCTGACACTTCAGATCTATGGGCTAGCTATAAGAAAAATGAAGCTATGCTGCTGTGCAGGGACTGAAAACTATGTTACACTCCTACTAACATTCATCCTGCAACTCCACCCCCTCATTTGACTCAAAACAGGGACACGACCCTATCATCACTTACGTCACAGCTGAAGTCTTCTGCAATGCAACTGTACCAGCCTGCTACAAGATTGTGCAAGAATCTCTGAGACAGAGGTACACTGTGTCAAAAAGACATGCCCTGAATTTCAATTTCCAGGTTATTTTGGAATATATGAATCTTCAAAAAAAAAGACTTTAAGCACACTGCAAAGGATAAAAGCTGAAAGAATTGAAAATTGCTGTCACCCCATTAAATCTGCAGTTATCACACAAGTAAAGCTAGAATTCTATATTGGTATAAAGTTCTATTTACTGTTATAGATAGCTGTCCTAATGACAGCACGGCTAATATTTGATTCACATTAAAATTAATAGCAAGAGGATAAAGCACAGCAAATAAAAGTTACTGAATAAATAACACCAAACAGAAAACTGCACACCCATGTTAGTGAAGCTGCAGTCAAGACCAAACTCGATTACAAAATTTTGCTCTGCGATCTGCCGGTCAGGCTAAGTTACTGAAAGGGGTGTATGGCTGAATACATGCAGTGACCACCAGAATCCTTCTGGAACCTGTATTGGGTACACTGATTTTTTTTTTTCTTTCTTTCTATGCCTACTTTTGAGTCTCTAACTGATATACTATTAGCTTTTCTTTTCTTATCCATTTGCTGCACTGGCTACTTGCCAGTTTCAGGCACAGAAATAAGATCAGACTTCTACTGCTCTTCCGTAAGGTACATATCTGCAATACTTTCCTCAGGTTTTCCTTTCTTCCTGTGTGTTGATGGCTTATGTCTCCACAATTTGCCAATTCAGCATAGGCAGTTCTACTGTGAAAGTCACACATTAGCCAAGGGTTTTTTAGCTAGCTGCCTGAACGCTGGTAAATTTCTAAACCTATGTGCCTGGCAGCCAGATTATACTGAGAAGAGGAAAAAAAAGAGACACAGAATACGACAAGACAGAACAGCTGAGAGAAAATTGTTTATCAGCCTGTGACAGCTTCTGTCTTCTTTAGTCTATGGAATGGCACGATAGGTAATCATCTGGAGAATCAACAGAGATATACAGACAAAAGTTAAAATTTTAAGCTTATAGAATAAAATTTGGTCTAGCAAGTGGCATAGTGTGTTTCCAGTATGACTGTTTAAGTAGAAAAGAGGATGGGAAGCCATCAATGCAGAAACATTGGTAAAGATTATTGTTCTGAGTCTGGTTGGGATGAAGTCAGTTTTCTTCACAGCAGCTCAGATGGTGCCCTGCTTTAGGCTGGTGACCAAAACAGTGTTGATAACACACCAGTGTTTCAGCTATTGCTGAACAGATCTTACACAGTGTCAAGGCCTTCTCTGTTTTTCACTCTGTCCCACATGTTGGGGGTGGGCAAGAGTTAGGGAAGGGACACATCTGGGACAGCTGACCCAAACTGGCTAGAGGGATATGCCCTACCACACAACATCATGCTCAGCAGTTAAAGGTAGGGACTGGGGGAGGTTTTCCAAAGCTGCCATTGCTGGAGGACAGGCTGGGCCTCAGTCTGCTGGGGGCTAGTTATTGCTTTTATATCACTTGTTTCTTCTTGTTCTTTTCCCTTCACTTATTGAAATGTCTTTATCTTGGCCTGCCAGGTTTTTTTCTCAGTTTTGTGAGAAAACCGCTTCTGATTCTCTTCCCCATCCCACTGAGGGGGATTGGGCAAGTGACTGGGTGGAGACGTACCTGCCTGCCAGGGTCAACCCACCACGATTATTCAAACAATCTCTACCAAGGCTGACAAATCAAAAGTAACAGATTATAATCCCAACGCTGCCAATGTTTGACCACTTTTCATATCCTAGTCAATAAAGCTTTCTCTGCCTCTGTTTCCTACCTACAGAAGTTTCCTTCGTAATAGCCAGACATCAAGACCGTATTCAAGGGGTGTAAGAGGGAGGATCCAGGGAATGGAAGGCTGCTAGTCAGCCTCACCCCAGCAGTGCACCCCTGCAACAAAGAAAATTGAGTACATATTGGACTGTCCTAGCAGCAAGTTTCTCTCTCTTTGGCCCTTATGAGACCACAGGTGGAATATTATGTCTAGTTTTGGGCTTCCATTTACAAATATTGGTGAAAGACCAGCACGGGGTGACTAACATGGTCAGTGCTCAAGCACATGACATGGGACAAGAGGGTGAGAGAACTGGATTTGTCCAGGCTCAAAAAGAGAATATTAAGGCAGCATCTCTTGTTATCTACAACTACTGAAACCAAAAACAGAGACAGAGGTGCACCTCTAGAAAGTGCTGAAATTCTCTCACTATTAATTTTAACGTGAATTAAATACCAGCAGAGCTGTGATTTTAATTATGACAGCTGTTAACTATAAAAGTGAATAAAACCGCAGAACAATATAGAATTCTAGATTTATTTGTGTGATAGAGGACTGCAGTTTTAATGGGGTGACTGCAATTTGCATTTCTTTCAGTTTACTTGTCTGTAACTAGGCAAAAGGCAATAGACACTGGCTGCAACAAGGAACAGATATTAGGAAAATATATAGATAGTGAGGGTGGTCAGACACTGTAACAGCTGCCCAGAAAGACTGTGGAAGATGCAAACTTGATTAGACTATACTCCAAGCAACTTTATTGATAGTGGCTTCACTGTAAATTGGGGATTGGACCACATGCCTACCAGAAGTCCCTTCCAACCTAAATTACTCTAGAATTCTAATAACATATATTAATCTCCAAGTGATGTAGTGCATTGCAAAAGTAAAATTAAATGTTGTACTGAAAGTAGTTAGGAATTTCTGAATGTGAGTTACAGATCAGTGGAAGAGGAATTCTAGTAGCTGGAAACAAATCTCAGAAGCACCTACACATATTGAAAAAGGACTGAATTACTTTCTTGAAGACTGTAATTCAGGGCTTTAACTAAGATGTTTTTTAGTTTAACCAAAACAGTTTACCATGATTTTGCCAGAGAAGCTTCACAAATGAACACCTAGCATGTATATTGTATTGGGGTTTTGTGGCAAAGTTTTGGTAGCAGGGGGGGCTACAGGGGTAGCTTCTGTGAGAACCTGCTAGAAGCTTTCCCTGTGTCCAATAAAACCAGTGCCAGCTGGCTCCAAGTCGGACTTGCTGCTGGGCAAGGCCAAGCCAATCAGCAATGGTGACAGCGCCTCTGTGATAACATATTTAAGAAGGGGAAAAAAAACCTTGCACAGCAGCAGCCAGAGACAAGAGTGAGAATATGTGAGAGAAACAACCCTGCAGACACCAAGGTCAGTGAAGAAGGGGGGGAGGAATTGCTCCAGGCACTGGAGCAGAGATTCCCCTGCAGCCTGTAGTGAAGATCACTGCAAGGCAGGGTGTCCCCCTGCAGCCCATAGAGGTGCAGCAGATATCCACCAAGCAGCCCGTGGAGGACCCCATGCCGGAGTAGGTGGATGCCTGAAGGAGGATATGACCCCGTGGGAAGCCTGTGTTGGAGCAGGCTTCTGGCAGGACCTGGGGACACGCAGAGAGAGGAGGCCATGCTGGAGCAGCTTTTCTATCAGAACTTGTGACCCCTTGAGGGACCCACACTGAAGCGGTCTGTCCCTGAAGGACTGTACCCTGTAGGAAGGTACCATGCTGGGGCAGTTTGTGAAGACCTGCAGCCCGTGGGAAGGACTCATGTTGGAGAAATTTGTGGAGAACTGTCTCTCGTGAGAGGGACCTCACGCTGGAGCAGGGGAAGAGTGTGAGGAGTCCTCCCCCTAAGGAGGAAGAAGTAGCAGAGACAACGTGTGATGAACTGACCGCAACCCCCATTCCCCATAGCCTTGTGCTACTGGGAGGGGGAGGAGGCAGAAGAAATTGGGAATGAAGCTGAGCCCAGGAAGAAGGGAGGCATGGAGGGAAGGTGTTTGTAATATTTGGGTTTATTTCTTGTTACTATACTCTGATTTCATTGGTAATGAATTAAATTAATTTCGCTAAGTTGAGCCTGTTTTGTCTGTGACTAATTGGTGAGTGATCTATCCCTGTCCTTATCTCAACCCACGAGCCTTTTGTTATGTTTCTCTCCTCTGTCCATCTGAGCAGGAGTAGCAATAGACTGGCTTTGATGGGCTCCTGTCTTCCAGCCAGGGTCAACCCACCACCTATACCCTTGTACAACATGATATTTCTTAATATGGGCTCCATATATTTTCTCTGAGCTGAAAGAAACACATTCTAAATAATTTGTCTTACTTCAGCAGATTAAGAGTATGCAAAATCTATTTGTAGATGTGAATAGACAAAATAAGAATATTTATTAACAGAAGTGCCAAAGAAATAAAAAGCTTTTTATTTATTGCTTTCTGTTCACAGTATTGCTGGCAAACTTGAAAGAACTATCATCCCTTTTGACTGTTTTGTATCTGATTCTCCATCCTAACCTTCTGTCCTCTCTCTTCCAAACAACAGAATGAAGTCATTCCATCTTAATGAATTCACTTCTTCCATCTTGAAGGAGTCTGAAAAGCCTAAAAATTCCTGCTTCAGAAGCATTTTCTGTTTGGAGCAGTTCTTTCCTTCACTTTCCCTGTTATTTTTTTTACTAGAGCAGTATTGAGTAAGCACTGGAAATCGCTTTGTCCGCACACTTGAGGTATCCCATATTTACAGTTCCTTCTAGCCCTGTAGTCACCAAGCCGTTTTCTGTTTTCATTGCCAGTTTTTGGCAACAAAAGTAGTAGTAGCCTTGTCGTTACCAAACAGATGTAATTTTGTACTCAAAATATTTTTATGGAATGGAGTCAAGAATTTATAGCTGGTCAAATTAATCTTAACAATCTAATCAAAAGCTGACAAAGCTTTTATTAATCCAATATGCATTAGTATTGACATTCATGGCTCACATTGGTAATAAAAACCTCAGTAGTAACAATAGCCTTAAAATTATTACACAGAAAGTCCTACCACCACCTCCCTGTTCTTTGGCATTATGTTCACCCTTCCTTTGTCCCTCAGGGTCCTATGGTTGGCAGCTCCAGTGTTCCTCAGTGAACCATCAGTGTCTCAAGTACTTCACCCAGATGCATTCTCTGCCTGTGATGAGGCTCTTTCCTCAGCACAGCCCACACGACCAACAGTGTCACACAGCCCCAGCGTATCGCAGGGAGGTGAGACTCACTCAACCTCAGGTAGGCAGGGCAGCCAGCACCACCCAGGCCAGCCTTGCACCCCAGACCCTGTGCTTCACAGAGCCCTGCATCTTCTACTTGCAGTGGTAGAAATTGTGTTTATTGGGCTACAGTAATATTGAACAACAAGGAAAAATTAAAAATCCTTCTGTTTTGAACCATCAGAAATTTTCAAGTCAGCTATTTATTGGTATCTGTAGGTAGACCCTCATGCAAACACCTTTAATAATACTTATGCTACATGTTCGTGAGAGTGTTTTCATGCATAATTTAATGATGTGACATCTATGAATCTATAGAATGCCATAAGTTCTACATAAACTTTCATCTATTAAATTCTGCGGAATCCTAAAGGAAGGTTTGTCAATTGGTTTTGGTTTCGTCCAAATCCTTTTAAATATCCACGTGACTTTTGCAAAAGGGAAGAAAGTTTTCTGTATCTAAGCATTCTGGAGTTAGTGGTAACAGGATTATTATGATGAATTATATCAAACCTGCATGGTCTATAGTTACTTAATCAGGATGGTATATTTTTATGTTCCCTCAGATTGCTGGGGTAACTCCAATTATAACACAAGAATCGGATTTATCAAGGCATGACTTTCTGAGGTTTAGACCTGTAGTGATATTTCACCTCAATAAGCTTTGAATTATTCTGGACACTAAGATATTCATTTTCTGAAACTTAACTGGAACTCAGAACCTGCTACCCTGAGAACATTATGCTTCTTAATCTATTGTCTATACAAAGAAGTTAAAGTGTTGTAGGCTAGTATATGTACTTACACTACACTGACTTCTATGTACAAAGCAGCAAAGGAACTTTGCAATTATTGTGTGTCTTGCATTGTCTGAAAAATATGGCTATTGAAAAGAAGTAAACATTGTGTAAATTCATAATTTAAGTTGGTTTGGAAGAAGTGGCCTGGCAGACAAGCACAAGAAGTATGAATTTAAATTTAGTTAAAACATTACCAATGTCAGTTTGTGCACTTTTATTTTCACTACTGTCACATGTAACTATTCATTTTAAAATCACAAGGACACTTTGTGAGAGTTAGCCATACCAATAATATTTTCTGTATCACAATAGTGAACTTGTTTGAGAACTTTATTAATGCAAGTTTCTGTTTCACCTTCCTGCTTTACAAAGACAAAAATACATAAGAGTCAGGCTGCCCAAATGAATGATGAAGTTTCTTCTAACATTGTTTCTGGACAACCATTCTTCTAGCGTTGATGTTCTTCAGGCTGGTTTGTGAGCTGTGTAGGAGAGCAGAGTAGAGCTAATAATTTTTATCAGATTGTGGTTACTTTTAATGATGGTTGTTCTCAGTTTGCAATCTATGCAGAAAGAACAATATTATGATATTAGCAAGTCCAAATGTAGTGATGGTACTATTTCATATGGATTTTCAAGTACAATAACAATGTAAAAAAGATAATCCTGGTACGGACCAGAAGTTTCTTCAGCCCAGCACTTGCAGTTTACAGAATCCTATAGGAATTTCCTTATCTTCTTACAGAAAAAGCAAGAATTTCTTAGTACTCAATCAGTTTTCAACAATTTGTAGCTCAGGGATGTGCTTAGCAAGAGATAGCACTTTTATGTATAAAGCCCCCAACAGGTACTTTTTAGCATCTAGAGTGGGAATCCCTTACCCCAACTACTTTTTATGTGTTAAAACATCTCCTAGAACGTAAATTATTAACAAGGACCCCTACAGCTTCCATCAAGAGGTCTTAAGACCTCATGCAATTTGGACAGTACAGTAAAACTGCAGGAAGTCTAATTTGGCAAGGAAAGGAGAAAATAAAAATGTTTTGTATGATGGCATGAGACTGAAACATTGGACATCGTGTTTCCAAATTTAACTGCAGACTCCTAGGTATTGTTGGACTAAACATTTATTCTCTGACTGCATCCATTCTCTCTCCATAGAAAAAGGATATTCATCTTGTGTGCTTTGTCTGCAAACAGTTTAGGCAAGTATTTAAACTATCTGCTTGTGTACTGTCTTCTGCAGTGTCTATAGGTACAAAATTGTATCGTGACGTTTCTGTGACACCATGCAAAACCAACAGTCTAGAAACATATTTCTTGTGAAGGAGTAGAGGAGTGAGGAAGATTTAGAATCAGTGTAGCATTAGCTGTCTTCTATGGTTGTGAGACTTACCAACTCCTGCTTTTCACAACACTAATTTAGCTTTCCTTAAACAGAATGACAGGTAACAGTGAAATACAGTAGGGAGCACTCAATTCTTAACTCAGCAGAAATTAAATTTTACTTGCATAGAAAACAGAATTCTGTTGTGACAAATTGCAGTGCTTTTACTAAGCCATTATGTGCTTTTATGACTGTGGTTTAGGACAGTAAATCCTGTTGAAAAAACAAAACAAAAACAAGCACGGGCTACGAATTCTGTATACTTTGAAGAAAAAACACATTTTCAGGGATGGGAATCTTTTCCTAAATGTAAAGCATCTCAAAATTATTTTCCGATAAAATTCAAAAGAAAAAAAACAGTGAGACAAAAATATTAACCGTTCTGACATCATTAACACGAAGGGAATAACACGAAATATTGTATTTTAAAAAGTTATACCATGCAATAAATAAAAGACCAAAAAACATTTAACTACAGCTAATATACCTAAGAATGATCTGGGCAGTACACAAAAAGTTCTTTAAAAATCTGTTGAATGAGTCTCAAATAGTAGACTTTTATAGTCATGTTGACTATAAAATTCTATCACTAGCTGTACAACTAGCTTCGAATTTCCAAGTATCATTCAATGAAGTTATGAGATGGATTTAAAAATCTAACTTTTTTAAAATTTCAGCTATAGATGACTTTCTTAAGAGCACATGGTTTTGTCTGTATTAGTGATGGTGAGAATATTTTTAACTGTACAGTGGATATGACAGAAAATAACAGTCTGCTGTTCTCGAAGATTTATGGAAGAACTCATGAGTAATTCTTCGTGTATTTTTGGTGGTCCTAGCTATGTAGATCCTGTGGAACAGTTGAAATAAACATAAACAGAAAAATATAAACTACATATCATTATGTAGTTATGTACATAAATTCTATCTTGATTGAAAATATTGAACAATGCATAAAATGTTAAATAATTCTCGCTATTGATAATTAATCAGGTGAGCCACAGTAACTTCAAGAATGAAGTACCTCAGGGAAATCTTTTAATGGCTGGTAGTTCTGTAAATATGATTTTTTTTCTATTAGGGATAGAAGACCCCAGGCTCTGCACTGTCCTGTAAGCTATTAACATAGAGATTAAAAATTACAGACGATTGAAAAAACTAAAAATGATGAAAGTTTTCCCGGAATACTGATGGGTTTTGTCTCACTTTCAGTTGCTATTTTTTGCTATAGAATTATAATGCTTTTCAGCATCACTCCTGAAGAAACCATCTATCCATCTGATTGTGCCTTCCTACTCCGTTGTTCACTGGCTAATTTCAAAGCAGCCTAAAAACAAGCAAAAAGTTTCATAAGTATTTTTTCTGTTAAAAGTCTTCTTCAGTCAAGAAGTTACCTTGTATGATTACTTAGTTCTGCTGTGCTCTTGCAGGATGACCTTGACTGACAGATTGGCAATCATTTTCGACATTTCATCAAAATGTTTAAATCACATCTAAACGGTATTGTTCTATAAATAACCTTGCTAAGGCTCCTAATGTTAATGTCAATATATTTTAAAATGTTGTTTATTATTATAGATAAAATGAAAAGATTAATGATACAGAGGAAAACCAAACATGGGAATGATTATTGCTTGTTTTAGTCCTCAGGACATAGTCCTCTGGAAATCTTAAGTATTATATTTTGGTCATACTGTATATTTTGGTTATGCTAGATTATACAACACGAAGCAAGGAAAAATAAACCCTATCAATTTTAAGCAGATAGGTGCTTCCTAATTTCACAAAATATATATGTACTCTGTTGAGTGGCACAGTAAATACTTCCAAAAATAAGGGATGATTAGTCAGGTGTCTAATTATTGCTAGTGTATAATCTCCTAATAATTTCTACTAACATTTCATGTTAAATGGACGCATTTTACTTCCTGAAGTTGGATATTAGTGTGATATTTTATTATACATTTACAACATGAAAGTGATAAACTGAAACCAAATGATGATATAAGACGGCTACATGGAAAATGATCAGTGATAATAGTTCTTATTTTTGTAGTAATAGTTAGAAATATAAGCCTCCATTCAAGAACATATCAGTACTTTTTTTATATTCAAGTCCCATTTATTTCACTGAAAAATAGGGGGAAAAAAAGACTTCTACTGAGTTATTGAGTAAATTAAGAGGCTGCGTGACTCCGTGATTTTCACATCCTAAAATAAAGTTAAGAAAGGTTTTCGCTGTGACCTATATCTTTATGGAATAGCTTTTCTGGACTGTGTCCTTAGTGGTTTTATGGATTTGCTGAGGATCAAGTTGCTTACATGGAAAACTCATGTTAAAGATGGATCTAGTTGCAGAGATTCATGAAATGATGCAAAAGCTTCTAGATTACTTTTTGTTTATGAACATGACTCCCAACCTAACTTTTAGCTTATTTTGCTGTATGACTTCTGTCAGATGCTGGGATTCTCCTTAGTTTGAGATGTTTGCATTTGCCATAGGAGTTTTGTATCAGTCCTTTTAAATGCAGTGAAGACAGTCCTTTTTTAAATATCACTATGTGCTATCAGATGCTTTTCCTTGTGCTTGTAATACTGCTTGGGACTCCGTGCTCACTCTGAGTTGGGTCTGTTTCTCTGCATCTTTCACTGTGTTGTTCTCTTTTTCATTCAAATTAATCACCTTTCTGAATATTCTGCAACTCCCGTCAAACTCGCACACCCAAATTTCATTTACATGGGAACCCACTGACCAAGAAAGCATAGGACATGACTGCCTCATCTCAGTGCAGACCCTAAGGCACATGGATCTACCAGATCTGCATAATGCTTAGGTCCCATAGCAAAGATTGCTTATGTGACTACCTATCTGTCTCTAGAGCTGAATCATCACACTTTGTGAGATCAAAACAGAGGCAGAAGAGAGGAGTACAATATCCTTTATGCTCTCCTTCCTGACACTGCCTTTGCAGAGCTCCACTCCCCAGGGCAAAGAGTTTCAGTTTGCCAGTGCTTCACTCAGGAAGACATAAGTAAATATTAGCATGCTTAATGCATTCCATATTTAAAAACAAAAGAGATAATTTCATTTTTGGAGATTAAAAAAGTGAAAACAGACACTGTAAAAGACAGACAGATATACTCGTTCCTCTTCATGAGCTAGTTGCAGTATCACTGTAGAGTAGCTGGGCATTTCTGCTTTAAAGTATCCGAGAAATTTGCAAGAAATTATCAGCATGGTGAGCAAAGGCTGTTGTCTCAAGAGTATTTCCTTGTGGGCCTGACCTATCACAGGTGAGACTGCAAAGTTCATACTTCTGGATGATAATGGAGCTGTTAATAAGTTTGCAAGGGAAGATTAGAATAACTCTCTGGAAGCACAATACAGCCCTCTCAGCTTGACTAACAGGCCATATATGTACAAAAGTATGACATACATCAAATGTGTCCTAAAACCCCTCATGATTAGAATAATATGCTAAGTACTTCTCAAAAAAATCAGATAAATTGCTGCTATGCATCCCGTATTTATTTGTTAAGAAACCACAGCAGAAAGATGGGAGACTAACTTTGAATGAACCCTCAGAGCTTGCTCAAAACACTCTGGGCCACAGTAAGTTACCAGTTACAGCTTCATAGATGCAGATCAACTTTTTCAAAAACAGTTTGTTTCCTTTGGAGTAAAACTTAAATAAGCCAGATCCAAATTAGGCCTTTCAAATCTGAAGAGAAAATTTGAGATATAGAAAGGGGAAATATCCCCTGAGGATAAACAACTGACTATCTGTAATGAAAATCAGAAAGTTTTGTTGTTGGGTTCTGGAGAAATGGATTTGTTGTCTATAGAAATGCCATTCTTGTTCATTACGCTTTCAACAATGTAATCACATTTAGAAAATTTTGCTTACATGCTCACTAGTATAGTCCAACTTCAGCAATTAATACACTAATTGTTTGATACAGATAGCTATAAAGTACTCTAATTATACAGATTGTCTGATGAGAAAAGAAAATGATTTCATTCTGCAGCAAATGTGAAAAAGATGCTTAAAATTGATGGCTTTGCTCTGTACAGAACATAATAGGAAAAAAACTGTTCAAATTTTGAAAAGCAGCGAAGTAGAAGAGTAATAAAAGCAGATGTTCACACAGTTGCATGAGAGTGCTACAAAGTTCACACTGCTGTAGCTGCAGTAGCTAGTCGGTGTTAATCTCTGTTGCAACGTGCTTGATGCCACTGCTATAAGGGATTATAGCAAAAGGTGTGTTCAATTTTCACAGGAAAACAGAGAAAGATTCATAGGTTTTCTTATAAGTCAGGACCTCAGCAAAATATCCCTATGAGTTTGTGGGACAGAGAACATATGCATATTAAGTCTTTTACAGTACTAGATATACTGTCATTGCTTACCAAGTTGCAGTCATCACCATTCAGGCTAGATAACATGTTTGTGGAAATATGACATAAAACTGAGAAGAATTTTTAACAATATGTCCATGTCTTTCAGATTTATTGATATGATATAAAAACAGACAAAACTCAGGAGTTTTCTTGGGGAGGCTGGCTGAGGTTTGTTTTGTGTGGTTTTTTTTTTTCTTCTGAGATGTTGAATACTCTTAAGTCTAACATTCAAATTTAAACAGAATATATATATAAATAGAGAAGAAACAAAACAAAAAAAAATATTTTGCTGGAGCTAAGGCAAAATGAAAGCTGTAAAAGATACAAGGGAACAAATTCCTTCTAGCACACACCGAAAAATCCCCAAGAAAAACCCAGAAGATTTTGAAAAGCTGGAGGGTGAAAGCAGAATTTAAATTATACAAATTCTGGTATTTCAAAGACCTATTAGACAGTCTATGCAAAATGTTGTCTTCAAATTAGCCTTGCATGTTTAGTTGATATCTTTATTTAAAAGTCTTAATATACTTAAATATTTTTATTTACGTAATTTAAAAGAAAATTACATAATTTCTTTAGGATTTTTCTCATGTAAGGTCTCTTTCTCTATATTCTGTATTTTTAAAGCAAGCTCCATAGATCCCCTGTTCATATTTTAGAGAATTCTATTACCATCTTTTCTCTGGAGAGGCTGGCTAAACTATAGGGGTCATAACCAAGGACAGCAAGGTCTTTAGACAAGCTCTGCAACTCATGAGGAAAGAAAGATGAAAGAGATATTCTTTTTCTGTGGATCTGCAGAGAGCTCTTACCAGAGCCAAAGGATTACCATTAATGTTACGCACTCTGCAGCTGAAGGCTTGTGCTGCTTGTGCATGTGGTCCTTTAAATTTGTGTTTCTCACTTTCACTCCCCATATTGAAAGACAGCACACAGCAAGGCACAATAGAAGTGCAAACTCAGGACAAAAACCAAGGAGACAGAAGTAAAATGAAACATTTTGCATAGGCAAGCCAAGCAGACTCTACTAAAGTTGAGAGCTGTTAATACTCCATATGTTTTGTACAATTCCCTGCTCTGAACTGAGTAAGGGACTGGGTTAACTGCAGTGTAATTCATATATTTTAAATTAAGTCACTTCTGACTTATCAAAATGTAAATGAAATGCCCCATATCTTCATTGTAATATTTTTAATGAACATACTATATGAAGTAACATACATTTTACCTTTTGAACGTGATTAATTTCATTATATATCAACTAGAATAAATACAACAGTGACCAAATACTATGTGTGAACTTGATTGGCTTTTCAGACAGCTAGATAATAATGATTCTATAAGGGATTACACTGGATTTTTTTCCTTTCGGCAGGCTACTATGTTAGAAAAGAAACCTGATTTATGCACCGTATTACATGTGGAATTTAAAGTAACTAATAAAAGAATGCCTAGTGAAGGTTTAACACAAATAGTTGGAGTGCCATGAAATAGGGTCAGAAAACCCATTTTGACTAGAAAAAAAAATATAAAATGCCAGTTTTCAAAAAAATAATAATCATGTTCAATATAGCATTGTTAGGTTAATTAGTCATATGCTTTATTTGAATTCTTTCAGTTAAAGGTCCTCAGAAAGATGCAATCTAGAGCTAAGGTAACACTTTTCCAATACTACTGAATCATAAGGGAAAGCTACTCTGAAATATTTCTGAAATTAATTGTCTTTTATTCTTCCTACCTTTTTCCTTTCTCACTCAGAAATTAATATCCAGAGGGAAGTCAGGTCAAAAATTTGAAAATTAGATTGAATAAAAAAAATTGATGTTATTTTCTGCCTCTTACATTCAAGATTCTTTTTGATGCAATTTAGAATTAGCAGCTTCTGAAACATCTGCCAGAGAGAGATGCTTTGGACACTGCTAATTGCTAACTCATGTGCAGCTGTACACATTTTTGATAGCCCTTATAGCTCGAAGAACTGCTTCAACAGCCATAAATCTAAACAATTCCTTCTATTATAATCAGCCTTATCTTGGTTTTGTACACAAAAACAATGCTTACAGGTTTAGATGCAGAAATTTAAAAAAGCTTCTGTTTAGAAGATTGCATCTATTTGAAGATACAGTGATTTTTCTTGAGATTGTAATAATAAGGAATACACTGGAAAAAATAGATCAATGTTGTTCTTCTGTGGAAAATAGCATCCTCTTTGCAGCTATTTCTAGAATATACCAAGAAAGAAACTGCTTTCAAATGTCAAAGAACTTGAGTTTTTCATATATTGAGAAGAGCTAGTCACGAAATCCATATTGGTTTTGTACTTCTTTGGGACCCTATCAGCAGAGTGACTCAAATTACCATGAAAGAATAGATTAAACCAATAGAAGAAGCAGAAATGAAGAACTGTGACTGGAAGGGGAGGAACCCAATGGTATGATACCTCAGTATGCCTAGAGATACCTGGCAAGAATTTGTTGGCCTACTGGGAATTCTGCAGCTACAGCAGATAAGAGAAAGTTCAGGATCACTTATGAGGCAGTCACCTGTGTGGGCCTGGACCTTTGCGCCTTTGGGGTTGTTTGGAAAGTTTTGTAAATTTTAGAGGTCAGGTGACACGTACAGTCTTTTAGTTGCTTGTCTCCTTTATCACACTTCTTGAGTCTATCTGTAGGCTGATATTACACTTTAAATTCCTGGCCTATTTTCTGAATTGGATGTAGGGTACTCAATGATGAATAAGAACTGTAGACAGAATGGAGTTGGATCAGTTGTGCCTCCTTTACTAAAGACACTGAAAAGTGTGTGGTATGTGAAGCAGATGAATGAAAAAAATGCCTTCAGTGTCAAGATTAGGTACTATCCTAAAAAAATCCAGATTTAAGCCTTGCTTGGTTTATGTTATCATGCCAAATCACTTAAGTAGTCTTTTATGCATGATTTGATAATGATATATTTTTACTTTCTGGATGCTTAGCTCAACATACCTAGATTTTGACTTACATATTCTGGAGAAATTGGTGGACTTGTCTGAACACCAGTTAGCAAGGTGTTATCACGGAAAGTCAGCATGGTATAAACTCAAACATTTTAGAATAACTATGCAGACAAAGAAAACAGGCATGCTTAGACTTCTGTCTCTTTGAAGGATCTACTTGGTCTGCATTGACAAGGGGTGTCTTCATCACAATCTACAACTTCCCCAAAGAGGGCAGCGGAGGGGAAAGTGTTGATCTCTCTCTTGTGACCAGCAACAGGACATGAGGAAATGGAATGAAGCTGCATCATGGGAAGTTCAGATGGGACATTAGGAAAAGGTTCTTCACTGAGAGGGTTATTGGTCACTGGAACAGGCTTCTCAGGGAACTGGTCACAGCACCAAGCCTGTCAGAGTTCAAAGAGCATCTGGACAATGCTCTTAGTCATACAGTTTAGTTTTAGGTAGTCTTGCAAGAAGCAGGGAGTTGGACTCAATGATTCTTATGAGTCCTTTCCAACTGGAGATATTCTATGATTCTACGATTGTATGACAATACATGAAAACTCAGCTGACAACTTAGACAGTTAAACTAGATGTTAGACTTATCTTCCATACATTAATATCCTTGGTGCTGTTTCTGTGCAGTACCAACTGCAGGAACTTCAAAGAAATCAGATTCTAGATGGATACCTTATATTGGGAAACCAAAACAAATCAGTGACTTTGACATCAGTTGTCTTGAATCTCCAGTTTCCTAGGAATTATTTTGAAATAATAATAATGCCAACCCATACTATGTGGACATTAAAACAAAACAGTCATTAATTTTTATAAAATTTTCAGTGAGATCACCACAGAAACTGCTAGCAGAAAATATATATATTTTTATTCAGTGCAAAGATTGGGTAGAACCATAGAACCATAGAATAGTTTGGTTTAGAAGGGACCTTATAAGTCATCTAGTTCCACCCCCCTTGCAGTGAACAGGAACATCTTGAACTAGATCAGATTGCTCAGAGCATCGTCCAACTGGACCTTGAATATTTCCAGGGATGAGACATCTACCACCTCTCTGGGCAACCTCTTCCAGTGTTTCACCACTCTCATTGTAAAAAACTTCTTCCTTATATCCAGTCTGGATCTACCCTCTTTTAATTCTAAACCATTACCCCTTGTCCTATTGCAACAGGCCCTGGTAAAATCCTGTCCGTATCTTTCTTCTAAGCTGCCTGTAAGTACTGAAAGGCTGCTCTAAGGTCTCCCAGAGCCTTCTCTTCTCCAGGCTGAACAGCCCCAACTCTCTCCGCCTTTCCTCATAGGAAAGGTGCTCCAGCCCTCAGATCATCTTTGTGGCCTTCCTCTGAACCGAATCCAACAGGTCCAGGTCTTTTCCGTGCTGAGGACTCTGGAGCTGGATTCAGTACTCGAGGTAGGGTCTCACCACAGCGGAGCAGAGGGGTAGAATCACCTCTCTTGACCTGTTGGCTCTGCTTCTTTTGATGCAGCCCAGGATAAGGTTGGCTTTCTGGGCTGAGAGCGCACATTGGTGGCTCATGTCCAGCATTTCATCCACCAGTACACCCAGGTCATTCTCAGCAAGGTTGCTCTCATTCCCCTCATCCCCCAGCCTGTATTGTTACTGGGGGTTGCCCCACCCTTGTGCAGGACCCTGCACTTGGCCTTGTTGAACCTCATGAGGTTCACATGGGCCCACTTCTCAAGCTTGTCCAGCTCCCTCTGGATGGCATCTCATCACTCAGGCATGTCAACTGCACCACTCAGCTTGGTGTCATCGGTAAACTTGCTGAGGGTGCACTCGATCCCACTGCCTATGTCACTGATGAAGATATTAAAGAGTACTTGTCCCAGTACGGACCCCTGAGGGACACCACTTGTTAAGGATCTCCATCTGGACATTGAGCCGTTGACCGCTACTCTCTGGAAGCAACCATCCAACCAATTCCTCATCCACCGAACAATCCATCCATAAAATCCGTATCACTCCAGTTTAGAGCATTAAATGAAGTTTGACATGACTTATTGAAGGGAAAGTTAAAAAATAAGAACATCAAAGCAATAAAGCTGCTGAATGAGGTAAGAGTACTCTGAAAAAAAAAGTAATCATATGAACAGTGTTTCCTATGATCAGCTCATCTAAAAAGTTTATTTACTTTGACAGAAATTTCATTGCTTAGAGTGTGTTTTATTTTGTCCTGGGTTTTAATTTAGTTTCAATTTAAATGGGACAGAAGTCATTTTTCAGTGAACTAGAAAAACCTTGGATACTGTAAGTGCTGGGTAAAATTTAAGATCATGACAGTTCTGAAGCTAATAATAGACATTAGGCTGATCACATCCACCAGGCCACTATAGGAGTACAGAAATGCTGTAAGAGCAACCACGCGTAGGGAAGGTCTGTGAGGTGCAGCCACTCTAGGGTCAGGTACCTTGCAAAATCCATCTAGAGACAGATCCGTGGTAGATATTTGCCCCAGGAGCAAGGCTGTATCTTCATGGGTACTTGACTCAGGAGCGGATCTACAAATAGATTGTTTAGAGTTCGGAACTCATAGTTTATAGCATCCCTGCCCTTAGGAAGGTTCAGCAGCAAGTTGGACAAGATCTATTCAAAACCATTCAAAGGCATATTTGGTTGAAAAGCATTCTTCAGTGTAAATTTTGCTTTGTCCACAGCAGATGCATTTGGAAGCTCTGTTCTACCTTGTAAGATGTTGATTTTGCAGCCTTTATGGATTTAAAATTTAAAATTCTTTTAGATAGAGGATGGTACCTTCTCAGACAATACTTACGCAAAATGGAAATTCATGGGCTTGCCTCTGAGTGGGTATGACATACGTGCACAAAAATAATTTTCCTGGGTTTTATGTCAGTAAATACTCAATTACAGAATAAGTCTACCTGTGTGCACAAGGAGAATAAAACCCCATATCTAGTTCTAAAAAAGACTTTTCTTAACCTGACTCCCTGGATGAAGGCTCCCACAATCCCATTTAAACAATAAGATTTTTTGATAGTGAGGAAGACACCACCCAAGTTAAGAGAAAAGAAGAACAAGAGTTATCACCTAACCATTTTCAAGGCACAGTTATTTGTTTCTTTCATGTTTACAAGCAGTATGTTGAGGAAATGAGTTTTTTATAATGGTGTAACACTGAACTAATGGAAATTCTACTTTCTACCTACTGAAGAAGGTCGTGTGCTATGCATATTACAAACAGGTAAGTATAGGTATCTTTGTTTCAATGATACAAAATTTTGGCCTCTCCCATTTGATTACAAAAGGCTGTTATGAGAAATCAAACTTTCTTTTTTAAACACATATATTTTAACATACAGATTTGACACTGTTTACCTTAACCTTTAACATAGAAATCATGTTTAGATAAGGTTCTGATATAAGAATACAGTTAGTGATAAATATTTTTTTTTTACATTTCAATATAGCTAACTGATTTCTTAAGATGCACAATGCAGAGCCATACAGTGGTATCTTGGCTAACTCTAAGCAAAATAGATTGGTGATAGAAGCAGCACATCTACATTACAGCAGCTTTCAACTTGTGCTAGTTTGACTTGCTTCAGCATTTCACAATTGAGTCAATGCAGAATAGTACAGGAAGAAGAATTCTTTAAAATACCTGTGACTAGGTTGCAGTTTACTTCCATTAAGGAAGAAATTGAATGTGGAGTTAAGTGTTTTGGGAACTGTTTTTGTCCATTATTTTTTATTCAAACCTGTCTATCTGCAAAGAATTAAAAGTTCTTTTTCCTTGAACATGTCACAAAGCAAACAATCAGAAGCAGTTCCTTTGCTCAGAGTTCCAGGAACCTTTTCAGTCAACATATATACCCAAAATGTTTGCTCTCACACAACAGTGCTCAGAAACGAAGAATTAAAGAAGTCATTCTTTTTAGAGGAATGATAGGGTCAAGTCTCTGGCTAGATTATTGAAGAGAACAAATGTTCTTCAGGAGCATTAAGAGACCACAAAACACACAATAGCAGTATGTTCCCTAAGATTTTTTTTGAAATATTTGTTGCTTCCTACTATCCTATTCTGAAAAGTGTGGCAGTTATCACCTCTGAACACAAACTATAGAAAAAACACTATGTAAAAGGGGAAACGTCACAGCTGAATTTCCTGACTCAAGTAAGACCTTTGCTTTTCTCAATGAGAGAATTAGATCTATGAAAAATGCTTGAAAGGAGAGAATGTAAAGAGTTACATTTGCTTTCATGTCATAAATAATACTTTGTCAGGCATTGGAACAGGCTGCCCAGGGAAGTGATTGAGTCACCACCCCTGGAGGTGTTAAAAAAACTTGTAGATGTGGCACTTCAGGATATAGTTTAGTAGGCATAGTGGTGTTGGGGTGATGGTTGGACTTGATGATCTTAGAGGTCTTTTCCAACCTACGATTCTATGATTCTATGATTCTCTGTTGTGGCAGTGCAATTACAGTGTTGGATTGTTACCTCATTTTGTCAATATTTTAACAAAACAAGTTATTTCCATTGTTCCCCACTATATTCTAAGATACATGTTTAGCAGAATAATAAAATTTTGAATGAAAAAGTAGAATCACTCAATTGCAATGATAAAGACACAACAGATTTTATACAAAAGCTGGCTTTTTTTCTTCTTACAATATTATGATTTCTTCATTTAGCTTACTGGATAATTTATGAATAAACGGGACTAATGCTAAGAGCAGTGGTTTGTAGGTCCTTTGGTCCTTGATATGTTATGAGAAAGCTGAAGACAGAAAAACATATATTGACAGGATTTATTCTTGTCACTAGCTCATTGTATAATCTTGGCCAAGTCCTTGGCTTAGGATGAAATTTTAAAAGATTCTGTGGCATTTTACAGAGTAGTTAAATTCTGATTTTTTGAGCCACTCTTCTGCTCATTAGTTAACCTGATTGGAATATTGAAACAAACAAACAAATAAATAAAACCCCAGATGCTACTTATACTTGACTAAAAACAAAACCAAGCAAAGTAATTAAAATAAGTAAACAAAATGCTGCATAACTTTTTCACATCTTGAGTCTTTCTTTTCCTGTCACTTGAATCACACAGGGCCAAATTCTCTGTTTTCTACATTCAGCTTTCCCATTTCACTTTTTCTTGATCCTCTTTTTGCGAATGGCTGTGGTTATAGTCATGAACAGCCTAGTGTCCACAGATCAGCAGCTCATAGACCATCCTGAGGCTACATCATGGAAGCAAAGGAGACAGAGAAATTTCAGCCAGTTTTCCTCTTTGTTTCCATTGTAGAAGGGCTTCAAAGGGGACAGTAAAGTGGAATCAGGAATCTGATCAAAGCAGCCAACATCTGTGAAACTGGAACTCCACTTGCTTGTCAGATAAAGTATTCTGAAGGAATAATGAGCTTTCAAGAATAAATATGCAAAACATATGGCATGAAGGGTAAAATGTGATTAGCTTTAAGAACGTATGTTGAAGCAGTTCAGGGATCCTGTTTAAGGAATTCGTGGAGTCTTTCTGACAATAAAGTTAATTACAGAGAAGAAGACCAGGTGTGTAATTTCCGGTGGCAATAGAGTTTCAGACTCTTTGTTTTTGCTGTGAATCTTTACCACTCAAATAGGTGGGCAAAAATTATATACAAGAAGGAATAGCAACAATGAAGAAATATTAAATCTGGAATTTTGGCTTGTGCTACTCCTACACAAGTGGTTAAAACACTGTGTCAGTGTGATTGTGTAAAAGAAAGTACTCCTTGTAATCGTCCAATACTCTTAGTTCCAGATCTTCTTGTGTTTGTAACTATCAGCGTCCCACCATCTTCCTTAATTTCTGCTTCTCTATAAGCTTGCCTGCTTTCATGCCAGCTGAATAAGCACCTTATTTTGCACAAACTAAGTTGTGTGTTGTGGTGAACATGATTGTATAATTTACATGAGACATGCCACCTGATTCTTCTGCAAAAAACGAAGTTTAAAAATATAATGTAAATAATGTTTTTTACTTGTTATTTACCTGTGGTGTAGCACTAAAAATGCAAAATATGTGAGATGTTCATCCATGGACCTAGAAAAAACATGACAAATTACCTGAGTGCACTTTTATTTAATGTAAACCTTAATATATATACTCACACATAAATAGATTTTTTGATGTTGGTAACAATTTTTACTGCAGAGGTCAGAACATTCTTTCAGCAGAGTCTCTGACAATGTTGTTGTATCAATTACCTTTACTATAGATTTTCTGCAAAATATATCCATTTCAAAATATATCCACTTCTCTATGCTGATATCATGGGTGTTTAGCAAAGAATATGAACAGACTCTTATTGCCTTACAACTAAGTCCTCTTTGTGTTTACACTCTTATGTTCACCTGTGAACTCTATCACAGTATCTGCCCTCTTCACTGACTTTTGCCTCCTTACTGAACCGGACACTGAGAAAGGGATCATACAAAATTACTGTTCTTGGTTTAGGAATAGCACCTTTGAAGACCATGCATTTAAACAGACCATATTTGACCAAAAGGTGACTACTAAGACAAACCATTTATTTCAAACTAATTTTGTGAAGAGAAGTTTTAATGAGGTGGTAAGAGTGTTCAGAAGTCACTTGCCAGAAACGTGAGATATAATAGAGAGGGTCTCTTATTGGTTATTTTGTGAGTATAGATTCTGTTCTCTCCTTTGGCAGAAATGAAAGTATATATTGAGAAACATGACTGCCTGCGTTACAACTTTTTTTGCAAACTATGGAGCTAGTCAAGGAAGAGGTGAAGTAGTTGACAAGGCAAAGAAAGAAAGAAAGAAAAATCCCCACAGGGGAATTCTGGATGCCCTGAGAAATTTTTACCTAAACTAAGGAGTACTGATGACCATGTTGCAGGGAAAAGATCACCTCTATGTTTCTTGCACTAAAATTAATGATTAAGAAATCTTTTTAAAACAAAAGAATTGTTGCATGCACGTCCAGTTTCAGACTGCCACAAAGAAGTGATCTGTGTGCCGAAGCTCAGCTAGGTGTCGGGAGCAACTTTGACCTGGAAGCCTACAGAAAAGCTGAGTTTTGATTACCCTGCTTGATTCACAAGATCAGCTCAAGAACAATGTGAAAATGTATTTTTGTCTTTCATCACTCTAAGATGTTGTGCATGTATGTATCTATGCACATTTCAGGATATTTGGGTTTCATTTTGAACATAAGTTCAGCTAACTAGTACATTTGAATTATTTTGGTTACATCTGACTGTCCTTAATATAAGGTGCTATTTTAGCACTTAAAAATTGAAATGATGTACAGCAGAGCTCTGGTTTGACAAGAAAAATAATTAGACTAGTCTTGTTCATTCACTTTACCTTATTTGTATTTGCTTAAGCATGAGGAGGTTACGTCTATGCCAGGGAGGTCCTGTCTTGCTAAGGTTTTATACCAGCAAAGACTCCACAGACAGAATTTATTCACCAGATTTTCAAATACCACTGCAGAAATCAAATCACAGGGTTTAGGGCGTTTGCTTTATATTTTGGTCCCAGAAGTACTCTTGCTCCATTGACTTTCCTGAGGATTTTTCCAGCAAATATATGGAAGTGGGTGAATATCTCAAATGGAAAGTACATAGAGAGAAAGAATATGAAGAAGTGTGAGAAACAAATTCTATTTCCAAATGTCTCAAAATAAACTGCAAATGTGTTATCATCTCTGCAAGCTTCCTTGTGGCAACTAGTTTGATTTTTAGAGTGAAACAAAAGGACAAGAAGACGGAATTACTTGACATTATCAGTGACAAATCTGGAAGCAGAATACATTCAGAAAGCTCTTGCAAATGAGTGAGGCACTTGAGTAAGGTGACAAACTGAAGTTTAGCTAAAGGGCTTCTGCAGTCCATTGTGTTCCCTAAATAAGAAAACCAAATTGACTGACGTTGATTCTACACAGTGCTTCCACTTGTGTACTTGCTGCCAATTACACAGTGGTTTCATTATATCAGACTTTTTTTCAACTTTCCTCTTTGACAGGCCATGTTGAAGGACAGAAAAAGAGAAGGAAAGACATTGCACTGCAATGGTAGAACAGAAAATACTGTCTCTGTATGAACACACTAATTTTAAAATGCCCACATTCACCTATTTTGAAATTATAAACCCAACATAAGCTATTTTCAGAAGAAGGATATGGTATAGTTTAGTCACTACGATGGTTGTATCTGTAACAAATTCTGCTTAGTCACAAAACATAACACATTTTAATGATACATTGGCCAACAGGTCATTTCTCACATTTCATTTTTTGATGAATGCATGCAACAACAACTAACTATAAGTACCCTAGTACCTATCCAACAGTGGTCAAGCTGTTGCTTACTACTTGCTAATAACAAGTTATTAATGGTAGAGAACCTAATATCACATGATTTTGATGATCAGATACAGAAAAGCATTAATGCTGCTGGGGGCAGAGGGGAAGAGATATTAAGCCCTTGTGTGTCTAGGGCACCTTTGAGTGTCTAGGACTAAATGACTTCAGTTTCCTCTATGACATGAATTGAACCTTCAGAGCCCCTCACAGAGTGTTCAGCATTTGACTTCTTACACCACCTCAGAAATTCTGGTCATTATTTTCGTCCCTGGGTTACATTTTGTCATAAACCCCACTGACTCTGGTATCATATGAATTGCTTTCAGTGGGTCAAACCTGATGATATTGCAGCTCATTCTACTGTACTCTTTTGCCCCCTATGCAAATCTCTCTCAGATAAATAACTCCAATTTCTTCAATACATTGTATTCTTTTGTCCCTTCTGTACTGTTTCTAATTGTCATCTTCATTTTTATCTGACATTCCAGCAAATAATTTCTTTCTAAATGCATCACACTATTTTTTTAGAAGAAATTCCCATGAAAATTTTATTGCCTGCATAATTTAAATTTATCTAAGCTGTGAGTGTCTTCTCCTCAGCAGAGGTGCTATTTTCTGCTTACCAGTGTGGGACTGCACAGAGCTGGAGACCATACACTGCCTAAAGTAAAGGACACCACTTGTTG
>Ga0065711_1031661_pt1 | contig 29055 bp, 26 predicted proteins | sample Hoacrofraction12_FD_59098 | JGI IMG/M metagenome (GOLD analysis project Ga0065711, IMG submission 59098) | Hoatzin crop microbial communities from Cojedes, Venezuela - Epithelial fraction 12 v2 (version 2) | ecosystem: Host-associated > Birds > Digestive system > Esophagus > Crop | place... | reverse complement strand
CTTCCTCATGTTCAGACGGAACTTCCTGTGCCTCAGTTTGTGCCCATTGCCCCTTGTCCTGTCACTGGGCACCACTGAAAAGAGCTTGGCCCCATCCTCCTGACACCCACCCTGCAGATATTTGTAAGCAATTTAGATATTTGTAATCACATGTCTCATTCTCCATCATTTTTATTATTAGAGCCTTCTGTAAAAACAACAGCTCCTGGATGCTTGTCCTGGAGACACCACAATCCCCAGCGAGGTCAAGATCCTCTCCACCCGTGACCTCAAAGGCTTCCCCCAGCCACTAGCAAAACTGGATTTAGTTACGTGGAAAGAAGAAAAATTAACGGGAATTAGCTGCGTCTCGGGTCCAGTGACGGAAGTGTCTGGGCTGTAACAGAGGACGCTCTTAGATGCTTTACAACCCTTCCTGAACAGACGGGTTATCTGAATTACAGGTTATTTCTGTGACTGAAATTACACCGCTGTTTGCAGGAACTGCTCGCTCCGTTCTGGAACACCCAGCTCATGATTTCCAGAAGGAAATGCTTTTTGTAAATCCCTCCTTTATCGTGATTTACGTCAGGCAAATATTTGATTTCCTTCTTTTCAGAAGTAACAAAATGCATTACCGCATGTGGGAGATGATACAGGACGGCCAGAAAGGAGCAGTAAATAGCTGCACGGCGCTCAGAGAATGGGAATGACAAAACTGCATTTAGGAGCTAACACAGATCCCAGAGAGCTGGAAGAGAGCTCAGTTGTGTTTATTTTCTAGAAGTTTTGTGGGATTTTGGAGATGTTTATATTCATGGATTTCCCTTTGTGTTCCAAAACTTTGCAAGCAAATGAGAAATATGAAGAAAGGGAGAATAGTACGTCAACCATGAATTGGAGATTTCAGCTTTTTGTACTCCTAAGAAAGCAGAAACCAATCCTCTTTTCAAGCCTGAGGGCAACCTCTGCTTGAGGATATTTTCTATGGTTCTTCTTGATAGAAAAAGGGACATTTCATCGTTTCTGAGCCCAAAAATCTGCTGCTGCATATTGTCAGCTTGTGGCTGCCTGTCCGCGTACTAGCCACAATCTGTACTCTGATTCTCTCTGAGCTGCAAAATCTTTTCATTCCTGTGCTTTGACTTATTTTTGCCAAAGGATAGCAACAAAAGGAATTTGTTATCTTGTTATTAATCATGTTTATTACAAGAATGCCTAAGGATCAACTAGGATTAAGTCCCTGTTGTGTTCAGTACTATATGAGCACAGAGCTGTAGGAAAAGGTATTGCACAAGGAGCTCCTCTTCCCGGGCTCGCGTTGATGAAGCAATATATTATGCAGCCCCTGTGGCCCATCCTGTATAAATGAGCTTTGAGGTAGGACAAGGAACAGTTGGCTTAATTTCTAACAAGGGAGATTTTGGTTAGACATTGGGGAAAACCTTTCTGCGATCAGGCCAATTAAAGACTGAAATAAATTGCCTGGCAAAGGTGCAGCAGTGCCGTTACTGGAGCTGTGCAGAATGGATTAGACAAGTGTCTCTCAGGATGGAGCAATCTGGATGCTCCTTGCTTTGGCAAAGCAAAAGCCACCTGAGTTCCCTCCCAGCCAAGATTTTCTATGGTTTTAATGACTGTTATGATCAACCAATGTTCATGCTCTTTATCCTTCATCTTGCCCCTGACTTCCCAATATCACAAAACTATCTTGGTTGAGCTAGGCTTAGCAGGGCCATCTCCAGCCTCCTCTGTGGGTTTCCCCATGGAGCAACACACCACAAACCTCACATTTTTTGCTCTGTCTATGCAATTTATTAAGCAAATCTTGGTTTGTTCCTACGTCCTGCTTCCTTATGCCCAGTCTCTAGAACACATGGGAGAAAAAGCCTAGACCCAACCCCTGGCCCTCCTCACTGGATGTTTATGGGCAAAGACAGATCTACCTGGCAGCACAACACACATCTCCATGTTTTTACTAAAATAATCAGTTTTGGCACCTCTCGTTTGTGTTCCTCTACAGGGATGCTCCATTATCTGCACCACAGCCACAGGAAGGGTATTCATCCTCCAGAGCCACGATAAGGACCAGGGTGGCTTTCAAATGCCTGTTTCTGATCTTGGGTCAAAGAAATAAAGCTGTAGAAGAAATTACTGGATCAGAATTTATTACAGTTAATGGGCTGATGAATTTGCAGGATTGCTGAACATCTGGATTCAGCAACAGCCAATTGGCAAACAAGTAAAAATGATCCCCAGGGAATGTGAACCTGCAGATCACAATGTCAGCAGGGCCATTTGAAGAGACTGACCTTGATTTTTTAGTAGCATAGAAGAGAGCAGTTTCTGTGCCAGCATCTGTGCAAAAGAGCATAGAAAGACCATGCAGGGATCCCATGTGTAAACACAACTGGTCACGCTCCGAGCTAATGCTTTGGGCCAAGTCAGTGTGTCCTGCAGACATCCCCAGGTGCTGTGCATGCCAGCCAGCCTTGGCTGTTTGCAGCATTTTGCTCGAAGCAGTAAGCAGGTGGAAAACACATCTCTGCCAAAGCTGCTGTTCTGCTCCCGAGGGGCCGTTACTGAAACTCAGAAGACAAGATCTGTATTTCAGTCCTGAGATGCAAAATGTTGAAAAGTAAGTGGGCTCCAGTGGCTGAGCTCTCGAAACCTCAGCTTTGCTATCCTGAGTACAGCAAATGCTGGTGGTTTGTTATTCCAAAGCCTGATGCTGTCCAGAAGTTTAACCTCACCCTCCTCTCTCGGTGCGGGAAGCAAAGCACTGAACACTTTGAGGGGCTGGTCTGGAAAACCAGAAGGTGCAATCAAACAGAGCGTGGTCCAAGAGGGAAAAGCAATTCCCTTGGGAAGAGGTATCCAGCTTTGCACTGATTCAAAAAGCCTATGATATGTAAATACTATGTATGGATCCCTCTCCATCCCAGCACTGTAGCATCACTGGGCTGGACTTTGAGGGCATGGAGAAACACTTTATCCAGAAGGCAAAAAAAGTCACTTTCAAAGTCACCTAATCAAAGGTAACCGTCTATTTTAGCATAAGATGTGCCTTTAAAGTATGTAAATCATGATGATAAACTAAGGGACAGCAGTGGAGCAAGGACAAAAAGTCATTGCAGAAATCACCTGGAGATGTGATGTGACCACAACTTTTAAGAATTTTTAAAAATTAAAATAAAGGAAGAAAACAATGATAAGTAGAAACAGAGCATCCCCTCCCTCCATGCCCTACTGAGAAACAGCTAATTAGCACTTCCCACTTGCGCTGCACGAAGTGTGCATTCAAACTCTGCTTTCACTGAGCTGCTAACTGCACACCCGTGTTAGCAGAGTTCAGGCATTCCCAGGGACTGCAAACCGACGGCTCCTTTGCGAGCTCTGGGCCCATGGGCATCGGCACTCGCCCAAGAACCTCGCAGGCGCAGCTCAGCCGACGGGACAGCCCCGTGATGATGCTCACGGGGCAGCTCGCATTCAGCCCCCCCGATACGAGGGCCGTGAAGTCTCCTGGCACACCGACCTCGTAACGACGCGTCTCAATGCTGGACAATATTCCAGGCACATCAGAAGTACCCCAAAGGCAGAGCCTGTGTGTGCCCAGGGGAAAGCAAAGCCTCCCACCACCACGCTAGTTCAGATGTTCTCTTTTTGCATCCAGAAATGCCAGTCTGATTATGAGGAGTGGTTACTTCAAATGATGCGTATGAAGGAGCAAAAAAAAAAAATTTTTCAAAGAGTTAGCATTTTTGGATGGAAAAACTTTTTCTTCTTTCAAAAACACCCAACGAATTCTGCTGCACTTGTCAGCTGCTCCAAAGAGTGCCCTCCGGACTGCAAGCTAAGATGCAGCTTTCAGCAAGATGTCCTGTTCTCATGGAGCCATTTCAGGAGAGTGCTTTGCCATTCAAGGTCAGCTTTTGAGCTGGCCGAGAGCAAGCAGACGCGCGGAGTCTGCTGCAGATGCGCCTGCTCTCTCCGGGCAAGCCTCGAGCACGATGTTTGCTGAGCACAGCTCTTGTACAAACAAGAAATCTTGTTGGCTTGCGTCGGATTGCTTGTGTACACATGAAGATTTGTAGCAGGAGAAAGGAGAGAACTGTTTTCTCCTCCATTGGGTGACGTGATAGTTTTTTTCTCCTACCCCCCAAATTAAAAATTCACTGATTCTAGGTAGTTCAGTTACTTCTCTTTCTAACATCTCAGGTAGGGAAACACACATGTCCAAACAACTGCCAGTCATGGAAAAATCAGCTAGCTAGTTAATGTCTTTTACTATCTCCCCTGCCTTGTCAATGTGGTGATACATCACACCACTGAGACAGCGTTTCTGTGCTAAACCTTTGTTGTCAGCTGCTTAAAACAGTCACGCCAGAAATACCTTTATTGGCTTGACATTTCTCAGATGTTTTCTGCATTTCAGAAGGACTTAATCAGCTCTTCCTGAGTTCTGTGATCATAAAAAATATCTACAGCACTTAATTTTTTTTCACATCCTTTTTGTGATCAAGTAGCTAAAAAACCACTGTTTTGAACAGAGCTGTTTGTAAAATATTCCCTCCCACCCTTGGTTTCACTGTAGAATTTTGCCTTTTTGTTAAGAGTTATTTGGGTTTTGACTTCAAGATTTTTTGATGAATATTGAAGAACATAGGAGAAGGAGGTGCTTTTTCCAGAAACATGCAGGAAAATCTGAAACCTGTTTTTCCATTCGAAAGTTTCAGCTTCAGTTCGGGTTTTTTTGGTCTGTCTTGGGTTTGAACTCAAACTCACTTTAGCAATAAATATAATTTTAGAGTCCTAAGTTATAAATCATTTCTAATATCTGTTTCTTCCCCACAAACTGAATCACAGTCTCCCCCCTTGGACAGTCCATTTGCATGTGGAGATATTTGGAACTAGACCTTCGTAAATTGTACATTGTACAAACAGACCAGTAGCCCCAAAATCGAGTAGACTTTCTCTAAGGATGACCATCTGCTGAAGAGTCCATGTTCTTGCCCCACTAATGACGGTGCCAAACGAGCAAAGACTGCCATGTTGTGACAATTTTATGGGATGTCAGCGTGGTGCACCCTCTGCACCAGCCAGGGACAGACCAAGTCTCCTTCTCCCTCCAAAGAGCTCGTTACCAAAGCGATGCTGCCGAATCCCTCACGCGAACGCTGCCGGCAAAGCTTGACTCACGCTCAGTCTCCGCAGTGCCCAGGATTCGGGGAGGGTGCCACGCCGGGGAGCACGCTAACGACATCACTGTGAGGACGAGCATGTCTCCATACCCAAAAACATTCCCTGGCACAGTGTTATTTACCAATATAGATTTAGCCAAAGAAACCCTGTGGTGCCTATAAATTCCCCTAGTTTCTATGGCTACGAGGATGTTGTAAGTACATTGTAGAGAGAGAGATTCGATTGCCCCAGTAGAAAACCTACCAGACAATCACCGTGCTTCTTGCTGGCTTTAAAATCAATTAATCTGTTGTAGCAGGAGGTCTGTAGGGCAGACCTTAGCAAGCTGCCTGGAGGCATGAGACCGAACTAAACGACTCCATGTGCAAGCCCGGCAGATGAGCTGACTCTAGCTCGTAGGTCAGACTCTCCCACAGCAGCGCTGGCTCCACAGGTCTCCTTGGAGAAAGTAATACGTGAGCTGCTCTCGCTGTTGAAATCAAGGAGCTTTGATTCAGCTGCAGCCATGAGGGAGGAGAAGGGAGGGGACTGCACTGGGGAGGACAGGGACTGGGCAGAGCAGCTGGCTGGTGGCTGCTCCATCGTGAAGCCCTACTTCACCCACTAAATGTCAGTCGAGCACTGTCACAGTGGATGTGAAAAATGGTTCTCTTTACAAAAGGAAAAAAGAAAAATGAAAAGCAAAGAAAGGGCTCAGGATCCCCCGCCAGGAGTTGCAGAGCGGTCATATGCTGTTTGGAGACTTTTATGATCAAAGAGTCCTTCCCAGCCTCTTTCTTCTGCCATCACAAAGTCAAGCCCTTTTACAAGACTAACAATATGCAGACATCAGAACTGTGATACAAAGAAAACAGCAAGGATATGCATTTGATTAATCTTTACATTATAAACCTAAAGGCTAGGATATGCTGTTTCTCTCTGCCTGGAAAGCCCTGGCTACTGTGGGCTCTGAAAACTACAGGTTTTTTCCACTTGTTAAATTTCCATTAATAAGAAAGTACAACAGACTCTGCAAACACTGCTGCTTCTTCATGCTCTCAATCTCCCTGTGCGATTGCTTCGAAATCCCCTGGTCTTGGTCGTGCTACTTAAGGCGTTGTCTGTACCAAATGGAAGACCAAGCTCAGACCAAGGAAGTGACTGCTGGGTTTCTGATGACCTTTTATTATCTTTAATACAAATATGCTGGTCATGTAAGACCAGCTTTCTGGCAAACAAGAACTGCATATAAAATAATCCTGGATCCAATTTCTTATTCCAAGACTCCTCAGCACAGAAGTCTCCCCACATGACAGCCACAGATGATAAATGTACTGACTCAGACAAAGCTGAGCTGTACTGAAACACTCTGGTCTCGTTTAGTCCTCTCCTATTAGGATAAGTTAAATTCAAGCTTAAAACTAAACTGAAGAAAAGTTCTTAGCTATCTAAACATGAACCACACCTCTCAGATAACTGATCTCAAAGTCAGCAGAAACAGGCTTAGCTTTTTTGCTGATTAAGCAAGAAAGTCTAGTTTTATTTTAAGGGCTCTTTCAAGGTAGAGTTTGAAAAATGAGGCCCTGTCTACCTTGCCAGCACCTTGGGAAAGCTCTGTGGCCAGTTTACGTGAGCAAGCAGAGTTTTATTTCCCCTGTTCTTTCCAAACACCCATTTGGTCTCCCTCAAGCAATATTCGCAGGCACGGTAATTCCACCCAAGAAGCAGCTGCATCTCAGGTTCAGCATCCGAGCTTTGCAGAATTTCATAGTCAGAATCCTCGTATCTGAGCCCGTACAAATACTGAGGATTAATACAACAGTGTTGAGTTTTTCAAGCAACCATCCTGAGCCTTCATCAGAAATCCCAGAGATTGCTTTGGAGGAGACCAGATCTGTGCGAGGGTTCACCTCTGGAACTGGCAGCACCACTGGTGATTTTACCATTAAACCAAGGCTCCACTCCAAGTTTAAGCCAGAACATCTGTCTGTCTCTATATAAGACAGGACTGTTCCTACCTCCCCTTTACTTCTTTGGTTTTTTTTATTACTAGGTTATTTTTCTGCCCATTCAGCAAGGTGGGTCAAGGAATACCCAAGGAATAAGAGCTTGTAGGAGTGGGACCACTTCTTTGTGCAGCAACAAGATGGTGGATTTTTTTCAACCTAGCTCAGGGAATCTCACATTTTAGTTTCTGTGTGCTGGAGCTAGTCAAATAATACTCAGGATCCAACCTGTATTTTCCGTATTAAGAGCTTAACTGTGTTGATCTATGGAAATAATTTGTGGGGGGCTACAGGAAAAAAAAAATCACAGGATGTCCAATAAAATCTTTGCAAGTAATGGTTCCTGTCCTTGTCTCATCTGTCATCTGCCCCTCCCATGGCCCATTCATGATTCAATATCTTCAACTTTCTAAGGAGGCAAGAAATAAAAAACAAAAGGCATTTCCAATTCTTCTCCAAATATAAAACCTACACACAACAAAAACGCAGCTGCCTTTATTTATATCGATCGGGAAGGTATTTACTTCAAGCACTGAACAAATGTCTGTGCAAACATCAATACTGGTATTAGACTCATAAATGTCGTCTATATTTCATAATGCGAGAAGCAATGACTTTTGGGAATGCTCAGGTCCTTCATTCATTCCATCTTCTTATTTATTTTTTTCCTCCCTTCTCTGGAAGGAGGCTGCAGGGCTGAGATATATTTAGTTCCATACTTCTGAGCTCGCTGCCACGGCTGCCAGTGAATATAGATTTAGCCAGTTGGCTCAACCCTGAGCAGAGTCGGTTTCAGGAAAGGGATGGGGATTTTAAAGGTTTCACTTGGCGTTAGGTACGTAGTCCATGGAGGAAGTGTAACGGTCATGCTGCTGGGTTCTCTTCCTAACTTTTGGCTTGGGGATGATGCCTGGGTATCTTTGCTCCAGCATCCCAAAGCAAGGGACACACAAGAGCTCATGTATTATTTCCAGTCTACAAAGGAAATGTAGGCTTTAAAATTTAAGCTGCTAAATTTGTGGTCAAGAAATTAAACAGGCACTTCAGTAGCTGCACCAGCTCCAACAGCTTCTATCTTTAGACCAGTTTCTCTCCAAGATCCCATTACTTTTTCCCCCATTCCTTCCTAAATTACTAAATCACTCCTCGTCTTACAGCATCAGATATGGCACTTCAGGACATGGTTTAGCAGGCGTGGTGGTGTTGGGGTGACGGTTGGACTTGATGACCTTAGAGGTCTTTTCCATCCTTAAAGATTCCATGATCAGATCTGAAGAAATACTGACAAAGTTGAGGAGAGGCTTGAGCAGAGAGCTTAAGCAGAAGGTACAGACAGTGTCACCCTCAAAGCTGTCCTGGGGGACTTTGTCTGTTGGGTGTACCCCAAGCTTTCCTGGCCCGGCTGGTCGCAGGCAGGCTCTTTGCCACCACTTTCTTCAAACACTTGAGAAAAGCAGACAGAGCACCATCCCTTTTACAGAAATAACTCCCAATCTGTTGTTTTAAGGGCTGGATAAATCTGGTCCTTCAAAATTCCCACCTCTAAAGCTGCCACTGCCTTTGTCCTAGCCTTATTTTCAGGTTAAACTGCCCGAAGGAGCTTGGGGAAATGCCTGGGACCACAGTGCAAGAGCCCTGCCTCGGCGTGCGCTTCGGTGCCAGTCAGGCATCTGTTCTCTAAGTGCCGGAGCTGAAAGGAAGAACTCCCCTGCACGCTTCAGAAACTGTCAGCCAGAAATGAAGGAGTATGTTATATTTTGGGGGGCATAAAACCATCTTCTAGGCCACGAAAGGAAATAAATATGTTAATTCAAAAAAAAAAAAGGGCAAGGTGGGGGACGACGACTCTGGTTTATTTCTTGCATTGCCTCGAGAGAAATGCCATCTTTCATCTTCTTTCTTTCTTTCTTTTCTTGGTATTTCCTTTGCCCTCCTTTCCTCTGAGTTTCTGAAGAATTAGGAACAGCCATGCAAGTATCAGCCTGGCTGTGATGTGTCCCAGGGGAACAGGGGTGACACGTGGCCATCCAGGCCTGAGTTGCAAAGGCCACATCAGGCCACGAGCAGGGCTAATCTGTCTGTGTCTGTCTCAGAAGATACCTGAAATGACAACCACGGCTGCCTTTACGCGTCACTCGGGCATTGCGAGTCCATGCACTGACTTCTCCAGGCTCATAAGGGGCTCAGCTTACTAACAATAGTCAAAAAACATGGGCAAGATCCAGTTTCAACCTCTGAGAGGGAAGAGCGGGAGCCTGGGGAGGCTTTTCCCCAGCAGCAAGCCCTGCAGAGCTCAAGATGCCATGGGATGGAGTTTGAGCCGGTCCATCGCCTCACCAGGGGAGAAAGCAAAAGCCCCTCTCTGCTCTAGCAGAGATTCTCCTCTTGAGCAGCCATGCTCACCAGCTGCAGAGTGGGCTGGTAAGGTGCGTTTGATGTCTGCAAAGTGCTTTGAAATCCTCAGATGAACGCAGCCTGGGAAGCACAAAGTATTATTCTGACGAGGTGTTTCAACAGCTAGCGCCAAGCATGGAAATTGGACGGGCCACGCTCCGACGACACCGCACACATGAGCGCGCCCAGCGCTGCAGCTCAGCCTGCTTCCCGACCGGGGCCCAGGGGCTTTTATACGGGGTCTGGGGATGTCTGTGTCCATGGAAGAGAGAGGAAGGCCATGGAAAAACATGGGAAGCCACATGCCTCAGTTTCCCTACAGTAAAATTAAAATGATACCATCTTCCTTTGTAATCTACTTTCTACTCCAGCCAAGAATTTTTTAAGCCTGCCCGCACCTCTCTCATCTCTGCAATTGTCCATATCAGCATATCAGGACATTGAGCTTACTACATATTCCTCATATTCAGCGTTGGAGAATGACAGCTTTCCAAGACTATACAACAGTCCTTACACTCTTTATACCCTTTACATTCCTTATAAAAGTAGTGGATTAAATGACCAACAAACAAAACTGAAATCTCAATATTATTTAAGAGGATTGTCCCTGATATCCAGAGAAACTTAAAGCTGGCAGAAAAAATAACATTTAAGAATTTAGGAGAAGGTTTCCTGAGCTGATTCATGCAGCCAGAGATCACCTCTCCAAGTTTCACTGGGAGTTGTGCAGTAGCTGTGGTTTTATTGAAGTTTCAAGACTCAAAGGCATGTGATGAGATTCAGCTTTCAGTTCAGTAACTTCCAGTGCTGCTGATAAAAACCAGCAACTGAAAAATAACACCTCCCTTCCAGCTTCAAATCTCACAAAATACGTTAATAAAAGAGAATCCGACAAATTTTCCATTTAAAAAGTCAGATCCTTCAAAAGAAACCTCCCGATTTTTTAGAAAGTGACTTCTGAAGTTTTGGAGGTTGCAATACTTTGCGGATCGTTCTTGGATGAGTGATTTCAGGCTGTTTCCCTGAGCAGAGGCCAGCACAGGGGCAAAATGCTTCCAGGAATCCAGGCTGCTGTGGGGTGATGCTCCTGGGAAATAGCTGTATGACGTGGGCAGAGCTCCATGAGGAGCTCTGGATGTTTGAACTTGATAATACTGATAAAAAAAAATATTATTACATCACTGCCTCCTACAGCTCGGGCACGCTTTCCCCCACTCCCTGGTGTTTCAACAGCTCTTCTCCTCCCCATCGCTGAAGAACAGAGACAGTCAAATTCCTCAGAAGATCATAAGAAGGAACTCAAGAAGATTTCAGGTCCAGCTCTGGATCTCCAATACTTCAAAAAGCTGGGGAGGTTCCTGGAGGAAATAGCTCCTCCAGTTATGCACGGTAGCTTGGAGAAAGGGATGTTCCAGTTTCTCAGCACCATGAAAAAACAAGCCCTCAGCACCTCACTTGGAAGCACAGACTGTGGTAACCCTCATGAACAGCAGCCCGTCATGCTGTGGGATGTGTGAGTTCCCTGGTCAGAGAGGTTTGCTGTCTGTGGGTTTGCACCTACCCTATGGGTTCTCCTTCTCACGCTCCCAACACGCCCAGGGCCTGCACCCGAACACAGGTATGTTCAAGGGCAGTGAGAAGTATCTGCGTGTTGCCATTATATGAGCAGATATTGGTATTGCAGCTTGTAGAGGACAAAGGGACAAACCAGAACTCCTCTCTCTTGAGACAGGAGCATGCTTTGTCCTGAGCAAAAATGAGAAATGCTCAGCTCTTAGCTAATAAAATAAAATGGAATGGAAAACCCACAACCCTACACATCATTAGGCTGTGATTCAAAACCCAAACACAAAATAAAACAATTTCCCTGTTAACTGAAGCTTGCAGAGTGAGAGCCCTGGACAGGTTTGCGTATGCTGTGGCTTCAGATGAAAAAGACAAGAAAAAAAGCCCTACCTCCTTCTAAAGGGGTGAAGTAATTTTTCTTTGTAATTTCTGTAATTTACATAGCAACAGAATATGTAGTGAGGTTGGCATAAACGGCAGTACAAAGAGCAAGGCTGGTTACATCAGGGCATCTCATGGCCCAAAAAATTATTTTTAGCCTTGCAAACCTCCCCAAGAGCCCGGTCGAGTCAGACTGTGTCCCCTGTGCGGAGGTGACGGCAGAGAGATCGCTCGGAGGATGCTTGAGGAGATGCCCCCAGCGAGAGGCTGCGTGGTCCTGCCGGAGCTGCGGCCACGAGGCTGGGCACACTGCTGGCATCAGGGCCAGGGAGAAGGTCCTGCCGCCACCACCCCGACCTTCCCAATTAATTAAGCAGAGGAACTACAGATTGACAAGGTTTTGGTGCAAAAAGCCCACTCCAACAACCACAACATTTGGCCCTGTTTTATAACTTTTGGCAATAATTATAATCTAATGACCACTCCTATAATTATGAATAACTGTATATGTCCAAACTTTTATCTAAATAAAATAACAATAATATTAATATCTGATTGTTATAGCTGATGACAAATATATGTGCAATGCAAAAACAAGCAATTAACACAATCTGTACGTTATTAATGTCTCTCCTTTTCACTGATGTTGTTATCATATGAAGAACACTTCAGGAACGTTGATTTTTCGGAATGACCCAGGACCTTGTTAAGGCAATTTTGTTTGTTTCAAGCTGAAAACAAGTTACAATTTCCACGTGCGGTACTGAGTTCTGGCTTTCTGAGATGGACAAACCTTTTAGGGTTTTTCAAGCTCTGACTTCGCATGGGCATACGGTCTTGGCAGCTTTTGAATGTAACTAGGGCGGCTCTGCGTCATGCAGGACAAAACTCAACCATTTGGCCTCTTGGTCTGCTGAAAAATCCATTTGTTCTAACTGTAAAGCAAAATACGGCAATCAATGCAATTTGGTGAAACCGGCCAGTTTTAACAACGCACTTTCTACTAAAATAAAATCCTCCCTCGCTGATTGTAGCAGCGAGGAAGGCTGGAAAATGCCAGCTGTGAGCGAGGCAGGGGCATGACGCACGGCTCGAGGAGGGCAGGGGAAGGGGCACAGCTGGGGCACGTTCTGCTCTGTCATTATCCGACGGGGACGGCCTGAACCAGCTACTCCATTAGCTCCAATCCAGAGCAGCCCTCGGGCCTCTGCACTGGAAAGCTCAGGTCCCGGCAGCTGCTGGAGGTGAGGATGAGGCTGAGCTCTGCTTCCTCCGTGCCTCAGCCAAGGCGGCCAGGCAGGCTCTGAACCCGGCTGCTCGGTGGCAGGGCATCCCGGCGAGCCTGCAAGGGATGGAATGAAGACGGCACCCTAAATTTGTCACATGGCTGCGCTCGCAGCCCCGTGACCCTTTCCAGGTGAGGTACCTGCAATCCCACCCCCGTCCAAGGAACAGAGCTGCTCTCCTTTTACTGCCTGGCCATGTCCTTTTACCGAACGATCTGCGAATGTGACTGTCATTGCACAATAAAGGATGTGCCGCCTGCTCTGAACAATTAATCCACCTTCTTTCTGATCAATTAACTTGTTCTTTCTCCTCCGTTGGGAAGAAGAGAGCTGATTATGCACGGTCTATCTGTCCAAACAGAAGATATCAACTGGAGTACATCAACTAGGCATGAAGGAGAAACAAATTCCTGGGCACTGGAAGGCTTTCAGTCAGTGTAGCAGAGGAGATGGAGGAGGAAGCTGCTAGATAAATTGTCAACAGCAAGTAGTTGGTGCAACTCTGCTCCCCTTTGCAGTACATATTCTTCTCCATTTCCGTTCACACTTGCAGCTTAAAAATAGCAGAGTCTCTGTCCCTGGCACAGAGGTGTCACCCTCGGGTGCTAGATTCACTCAGATAACACAGCCTCTTCCTGTGGAAAAAGTCCTCTCGGTGTGTTTGGAAACAAGGAGCTCTCCCGAGGAGTTTATCCGAACTAGAGGAACCTCCAGACAGGCTCAAGAAGTCATCAGAGGGCTGGAGCACCTCTCCTGTGAGGAAAGGCTGTGAGAGTTGGGGCTGCTCAGCCTGAAGAAGAGAAGGCTCCAGGGAGACCTTAGGGCAGCTGCCAGTGCCTGGAGGAGCCTGCGAGAGAGCTGGAGAGGGACTTTTGACAAAGGCATGCAGTGATAGGACAAGGGGTGATGGCTTCAAGCTGAAAGAAGGTCGATTTAGATTAGATATAAGAAAGAAATTCTTTACTGTAAGGGTGCTGAGGCCCTGGCACAGGTTGCCCAGAGAAGCTGTGGTTGCCCCCTCCGTGGCAGTGTTCAAGGCCAGGCTGGATGGGGCTTTGAGCAACCTGGGCTGGTGGAAGGGGTCCCTGCCCATGGCAGGTGGGGTGGAACGAAATGATCTTTAAGGTCCCTTCCAACCCAAATCATCCTGTGATTCTATGAAAATCCACTGCCTGGTCCCAGAGGTCCCTCGGGAACCTGACTCCTCCATCCTTGCTCAACTCAACGGCCCTACTCTCTGCTATCATGCCTGCTTTCGTAGAGGTAGGATGCAAGTGACCTAGATCAGTCCACGACAGGGAAGATCCGCCTGCAGACTGAGCTTTTGAGCCCTGGCTCTGCTTTTCATAGGCAGCTGAAATGCCACCAGATCACCGAGACCTTTCTAGTGTTTGTGAGACTCCCTCCTTGTCACTGACACAAGCTTTCCTGTCCTGGGGGTCTGTATGCTCCCTTCCGTCACTGTCCGACACGGCACTGCCCTGAGAAGGAGCCTGGGCTGGTGTGGCCCTGAAGGCACCTTTCTGGCAGCATCAGGGGCCGGGATGGCAGTTCTGCAAGACAGGATGGCAGCAGGCTGGGAGGCAGAGAGCTGCTGCCAGATGCAATCGCATTGTAATGAAAAATGAAGCATGAAGCTAGCTGGGAGGGATGTTGGCTTCTGGCAGTCCCGTCCGGTGCCAGATCTGCCAGCAGAGGATGAAGAAGGCATAAAAGCACCTGAAGGTGTCACAGAATGAGCAGCTCGGCACCCAGACTGAAGCAGAGCTTGACTGGCTGTAAGAAGAAAATTAGACAGGAAGAATGAAAAAAAGACACTAGGTTTTGCTGCAGGTTAATTAACCTGGGAGGTCATCAGTACCTTGGCTGAGCTGTCTTCAACAGCTCATTAAGAGTTTTTTGACAAATTGATTCCTTCTTTGTCCTCTCTTTCTTCTCAGAAAGGGAGAAACCACCTCCTGTCCAGAGTACGAGACATGGTGCGCATGGCCCTGCCCGGTGCTGCCCAAGAGGGCCCTGGCAGATCAGGGTGAGCTGTGTACAGCAAGCGTGCACAGCAGCAGTGGGAAGAAAGCTCTCTGTTTAGATGAAAGTAAATGAGCTCTTCATTAGCAGCTCTAGTTCTTGATGAAGAGCTGAGGGAGGGACTAAAAGCACACCGACTGCCCTGGGTCTCTCCCAGCCTCTGCTTGCAACTCCTTCTCCATGCTCCAGCTCCCAAGCCATCTGCAGTGGGAGGATCCGGGCGCTGCGATCGGCTGGAGCCCGGCTCACCGCTCTCCTCACCTCAGGGCATAACTGTCCCCTCTCTTTGCTTTCTACTGACTGCCGAAGCTCCAGTTGGTACCATAGTCTTCCTCATCAGAAGGGATCCTGACTTCGGCATCCCCTGTTTGTGTTTGCTGGTGCAGCCCTACTCAGAGGGCTTCCCAGGCACAACGCCAGTTCGCTTATTTTATGTATCATTTGATGAGCGGCTATGAGGTTTTTTTTTCCTTTAATCTCCGTAATTAAAGCCCCCAGCTGCCACAGCTATAGGAGCGATACAAGTAACAACAATCTAATAATAAATATGCCATAATTCATGCCCCGCCACCTTCTTCCTCTCTCCCAGCCTCTCTCTCTTTGTTGATGCTCTCAGGTGCAACACTCCATCTGGGTGGTGGGACCTGAGAGGGAACCAACAGACCCTTTGCTGGTCTAGCCCAATTCCAGGAAAGTCACTGACACAGTGGAGATACCTGCTGAGCCCGGAGAGAGCAGATCTAAAGGCAGAGTAATTTCATTTCTGTGTCTGATGAGTTCATTTGTGCCGGGATGTGTCAGATCTCCAGCAGAAAAAACCCTTCTTTCCCAACCCTCATCAACAGCCACACATCAAGCAATACCGTACAGAAAAGTAGTGATGAAGAACCAGAGCTGAAATTATACTGACACAGGAGACAGCAATCTAATGAAATTGGTTCATACAGCATTGGAGCCCTTCAAATTCTGCTAGTCCAAATGAGATCACTCACTCTCCTGTCCTTCTACTTTACTTTTTCTTAATGAACTCAGTGTTAATCAATGGAATTATGTGAGTGGAGTATTACTGCTCAATGGTTCAAGTAACACGGCACGTTCACTCTGTTCGGAAGTTCTCTGATGGCCAGGTCTCTGGCTCAGAAAATACAAAGAAACCTAAACTCTTCACAGGAATGCAGCGGGGCCAAAGGCACACAACAATTTAACTGTCATTTGATGATGAAGCTATTCCTTTGTACTCTGTCAGCACAGAGGAACAGAGCATTCATCTTCCAGGCAGAGGAACAGAGATTGAACCCTTGTCTCCCATGGCCCAAATAATGTGGGAAAGGAGCAGGAGGCAAGGAGCAGGAGCGTGTGATGCTACGGCATGGTCCGGAGGGACAGCAAGGTCACGAGACAGCGTGGCTCAGCGGTGTCAGCACCACCTTGCAACAGGCACTGCTGCTCGCTGCGGCTGCCTGCTTCGGGCCGGTCCCAGGACACGCGGCACTTCACAGAGCCCTGCAACGTGGCTCCTGCTGCAGGGTTGCAGTCTGACAAAATCCAGTTTCTTTCCCCCAACCTCAGTTCATAACCTTCCCGTGTTAACGCAGCCCATGGTTCCCTGAGGGCTTCTTCCCTTTCCCTCTGCTGTGTGATCTGACGTTTACCTCTCGTCTCTCTCCCAAGGAGGAAAGGATCAGAAAACCTCCCTCGCTGGAGCAGGAGTCCCGCAGGGGCTGGGATACGCAATGGCCAGCAGTAGAGGAAAATCTGAGGCCTTTCGTTGTGTACTGTCATATACTTTACTTCTTTCAAAAGTTAAAAAGGTTATTTCTCCTCTAATCCTCCGGGTAAAGAGCTGAACACAGAGCTGGGAGTGCTGATATGGGTCCAGCTCTTCCAGGTGTTCCCACACAAGCAGCTCACGAGTGGTTTCTGCCTCTCAGAGGCACTTCACACAGTTTGGCTGGTTTTCTGCTCAGCCTTCACATCTCAGTGAGCAGAAAGTCTGGCTTGTACCGTGGTCTCGGAGGTCTGGCCAGCTGGATGAGTTTGAACATCTTTTTTAAAATGTCCTGCTAACACGGACTGGGAGACGCGGCACAGCATCACCCTCCGCTGAGCTGCTCCTGCTACTGTCATTAAACAACGGAGAGGACGAGGGTGAACATAGGTTTGTGTGATAGAGAAATATGTCTGGAGATAAGGCTTTAACAGGGTTTTATAGAGCTATTAAAATGCCTGAACAACGCCTGTACTCTAATCCTTCTTTCACTACCCAAAATAAGATTTCTCTAGAACTGAATCATAGGGGTTAAGTTTTACTAGAGCAGGTCTTTGTATCACCGAGAGAAATCGGTCCCGGGGCAAATGTATCAAGGAGCAGAGCTCCTCTCCCAGGAAAGCGCTTTCTGAGCATGGGGTGATCCTCAGTCGTAGTTTCGACCATCAGCGGGAGCCCAGGAGCCCGCATCAGAGCTAAGGAACCCAAAAGCATCAACATTTTTTTTGTGATAAATACAGCCGAACCAAACCAAGCCATCTTCATTTTCAGATGCAACTTTTCTGTTTTCTATTTTCTATCTTTTTAAGCAAAGCACACATTTTCAGCAAAGGAGAAAGTTGTTCTGGCAAACACCTAATTCAAACCCCCTCAATTAGCCTTGAATCAGCCTCAAAACCCTTACGCATTCTGAATATTTCCTCCTCCCGATCAGCTCCAAACCTTTCTGCTCATGTCTGCTTTGGTCTGAAACCACCACCACCTAGAGAAATTCTTCCTCCTGTGTCATTTATCATCTCTGCTTATTGTTTCTGCTTTCTTTCTGTCTGTTTATTACACATATGGCTCTGCAGATTACACAGGGACATGTTAGGAAATGTGTCACAAGGGAGACAAACGTTTTTGTTTCATCCAGGAGCAGCTCAGCTAGCAGAAAGTGGATCATCGTATCGGCTGCTGGAAGAAACTTGGGTGGTTTTCCTTCCCGGAGAGAGGCATCACTGCAATTATTGCTAGGTTTGATATAAATATGCGATGTCACATGTGTGACTGGCTGAAGTCCTGCAGCTTTATTTACAGAAATGATCTTATTTCAAGCTCAGGGTTTCCTGAGGGGGAGGAAAATGAAAAATAAAAGGAAATGTTTCTGTTTTTTAGCAACAACAGCCACCAAATAAATAAACAAATAAGAAAATCACAGAGTTTTCTTTCCAACCTCCAAAATTTTTCTGCTTCAAACCTCTTAAAGTATTTCTTGACTCTGCACTGGCTTAAACTGCTTGTTCCTTTTTGGCACAATAATTTTGCATTTCTAAATCCAATCATCTTCATAAAGGCAGCCACATCCTGCTCTCTCTGGTAGTGTTCTTTTAGTTAAGCAACACAATTTCAAACTTGTTTAATTGAATGTGTAATGAGCAAAATAATTGTGCCAAACTATGCATGCTAGTGGTAAGCTGTGCATGCGTCATATGACATTTCCAAAAATTTCTCCAGTTCTTTAAAAGCGTCGTCAGCCATCGGCGTCGAAGCACACACGTGTGCTTTATTCAGGTTGGACCTATCGAGGCAAAGCTCATGGCTTTGGGGCAGCCCTTGCATGAAATCCGCGGGCATGTTTAACCACCTGGCCTTAATAACCAAGCAGCCACGGAAAGAAGCAGGTCTGTCCTTGGCTGCCACCATTTCTGCAAGCCTCCACCCCGCGGGTGAGTGGTCCTGACACCGGCGTGGATGGGGACGGGCTGCAGTCACAGGGCAGGTCAGTGGATTCAACGTCAGCGCCCGGGAGAGAGCAGAACAATGCATCAAACAACTCAACAGTGGTTGCTGGCATGGAAAAAGCGTCCCTGGACTCTGAACCCCTCCGTAGCCAAAGAGAGGAAGGCATCTCTTCTCTTCTCCTCAGCCTTAACATGCACGATCTCCTTAACATACATGATCCATTGCCAGCTGCAAATGTGTCTTCCTCCACTCTCACTTCTCCACTGGTTTCCCCTGTCTCTCCACTCCAGTCACCCTTCCTGAACTACTCCTTCCACCTCAAACTCCAGATCTCCTGCAGGCACCTGCCCCTACCCAAACAACAGAGGAGTAATAGCGGTCATTTAGCCTCCATACAGGGCACAGAAACTCTCAAGAAGAGCCAGGAGATGTGCAAAGCGCATCCAAAAAACCCCACACTCTCCCTCAGCGGATCAAGGATTCCAATTATTTTTCAATAAAGGTTTCTACAAGCTGCGAAGAGCTCTACATGCAAGAATGTCTTTACAACATCAAAAACTAGTTAAATGCTGGTAGGGAAAAAAGAAACCCTCACCCAGACAGAGCCTTCTATAACTCAGGGCTGACTTTATGCCTATAATCCTTACATATATACATATATCTTAATTTACTGCCACTAAAAGCCTTTTAGCAAAAAGAAAAGTCATTCCTGTCTCTTCGTCTGTTTTTGATAACTGCATGAGTATATACATTATCAACATTACAAAAAAAAAAAGAAGAAATATTTGCAAATTATTTTAATTAAAATGTGATTTTACAATTGTTAAAAGAGATAAAAATAATCCTCATTCATTTTAATTAGTCTTCATTTTTGCATGCCTGGAGCGTCTTCTCCCGTGCTGGGGGGCCCTTGAACACTCCTCTGACTGCTCCTGCCCCTCCCTCCCCACAGCTCCTTGCTGCCCCTTCACAAGAGCCAAGAAGGGGATTCTGGGGGGCAATGGGCAATACAGGCAGCACAAGAAGAGAGAAGAATTTCTCTGCCATTGAGAGTAAAACTGCTCAGTCTGTTTGCCACACAAGTGCAGAAAGATGGGTGCTGTCCCCTGTGTGGTGGGCAATATGGATTTGAGGGCTGGGGGTGCGGGGCACCTGTCTGAGGACCCTGCCCCTGAACAGTCAAGGTCTGAGCATGTTGCATTCAATGGCTTTGACCCACTTAATTCCAAGGCAAAATCCGCTATTACAAACCATAATCTTTGATTAAAGACACAGAAGAACAGAAACGTGCACAAGCATGAAAAAGCAGAGCATTAGGGCTTCATTAGGAACAATAACCCGTAATGCCTCTCCCTTTCACGGCAGAGTTTTTAAGATAAGAAAGCATTCAGGTTTGTCAGTCTGTTAGCGGAGATGAGCAATTACTGCTCTTTTCACCGGACAAAACCAGAGAGCTGAGATAGCTGCCAGGGCTGCTGTCTGGTGTTATTGCGATCTGCCCCTGCTTCACGGAAAACACATCAGGGAGAAGAAAGAATTTGCCAAACTGGACAACACAGCCAGGCAGCAGGACAAGAGTAACTGGGAACATCTCAATACTCTGTGTGCAGCGCTGCCGCTACGAACTGGGCAGGGACTGGCAGCGAGGGCGCGCGGGCCGGCGCAGAGCAGCCTGTCCATACGACTGTGGTGGTACCAGTGATGTTGCAGGGTTTTTTTCATAGCACAGCACTGTTCAAGGATGTTGATGCAGTTCTTTGTGGCTGTCCAAGAGAGATGCTCCCCAGTCTGGAATTTGCTGTCCTTCTGTCACTGCCATTCACACCTCCTGGGATGGCTTTGTTCGGCTTTGGGCTCGGAGCTAATGGCACTGGGATCTGCAGATGATTTAGCAAGTTGCCAAGTGTGTTAGGCACTAGGCACATGATGGGTCTTATTCACCGATGAACTTAGTGCCAGGAGGATATTGCATCTTCTGGGATTCAAACTGGAGAGTAGGTGCTCTGAGAGCGACAGAAAAAGCGATGTCCAAATAGCACAACCCTCCTGTGGGTGCAATCTGGGGAGCCCAGGCTGTGACTTCAGTCTAAAAAGTCCTCTAACCATTTCTACCTAGGAGTGAAACACGTGCTTTCAGGTGGTGAGGACTGTATCAGTGAGGGCCTTCAGTCTAAATACTTCCCCTACAAACAAGGACTCCCAGACTGTACGGTGCCAATGCCACGGAAGCTACTGCAAACCAGGCACCTCATCCGAAGTCCCCGTGCCTGAGCCATGTCTCCGGGGCTGGACGGCTCCCTGGGGCACCCGCGCCCGCAGCGGGATGGCCGGCAGCAGCGGCTGCAGCAGCGCTGGAGCAGGACGGAGCAGCCAAGACCACCTCTCCCAACAAATCGCTCCAATGTTTAACTCAAGTTGGACACGGGGATAATAATGCCCCCTCGTTCCTGGTTATGATGGTTGATTTTGTAGCTCATATTCCCCTTTCCCAGTGGGCATGTTAGAAACCTTGTAGGACATGATGAAGCAATATTTTTTTCTCCAGGTGCTGTCCTCCTGTGGCATTCTCATTTCTTTCCTGTTCAGAGCACCACTCCCCACCACTGACACAAAATACTGATGGGCTTTGCTAATACCAGGAAAATGGCAGCACAGCAGACTCCCCCTCCCACTGCGATTTAATTTCTCAAATCATTCTCCCTATTGCAAATATTTTCTGGTTTGTAACAGCTGAGGTTTGAAAACAATGCTATGTGCACAGATATAACATCTTTCTCTTGTTTGCTTTTATTCCACTGGAGAAAGGAGAACTGATTCATTTATCCATTGTATATAAATTAACCAACTGTTTGACTCTTCTTTTTTTAATTATTGTGTTGCAAAACACCCCACAGTTTGATTTTTACAAGTTTACTTATTACTTATACTTGTTAACCAGGATACATGAACACTAAGCTGCTCTTCATTTATTTACTAATCATTAATCTTCACTAGAATTTCTCATCCATTTCTTGTGACATTATTTCAACTTCTCAATTTGATGTCTCAACTCTTCTTTAACAGGAGAAAGACAGATCATTAGTGGTAAATAATAAACAATTAAAGATAATTGTCCTTGTTTTCAAAAGTAACTTTGTTCTTTAGCCAGAGTCTTGACATAGCTTTTCTTTACATGCAGAACAGCCACTCCCTTGATATGCAGCCACACTCATTCTGATTCTTTGCTCGGGGAGGTGGGGTGACCCTCCCCATGTTACTCAAGACGACTGCCTTAAACCACTGTCCCATCGGTACCCCACTCACCTCACACCAACATTTTCCATCAGATTTCCCTCATTCTCCTTTCCTTCAAAAGCTGCAAGCCTGCACTCGCTGTAAACCAGTCCCCATAGTCCCCATCGTGGTCCCAGCAAAGCAATTCACCCTGCAGCCCTGCCCACCCGTGGTGCCCGGGGCAGGGGGCTGCGGGGCAGCGGGGCCTCTGCACACCGGACTGCAGCTCTCCTCCTCCTCACGGGGAGAACCTCTGATCCGCTGCAGCGGGGAACGGCTGGGAAACAAGCACTGCCTTTTGCAAAGTATGGCGAGGATTTACACTTTCATTTTCACTCCCCGCCGATGTGAAAACAGGACCCTTCGAAGCTTTGATCCAGCAACTCCACAGAAAGCAGCCGGTCACCTGCCTGAGGAGAGCCCAGCAGCCAGATTGTGTCACCAGGGCACAGAAGTCTTGACTCAGGTTCATACCCTGCCTCTACGGCAGCACATCTTGAAACAAATAACCCCAGTGGCTGCTCACGCTGTCTCCTGACCACTGCAAAGCAAGTCCACAGCTATCTACCCACAAGTTCAACCTAATCCCAAAAGCTTCACTGAAAGAGACTTATTCCTATTTTTTAAAAAATGGTGTCACTCATCAAAGCACTACTTATCACTGTTTAAATCAAAAAGGTTGGCTGAAATGTTGCCAACTAGCTCTAAGAAGGATTCCTTGGAAAGTCCCACCAGGACGGTCTGGCAGGGAACACGTTGTCTTGGGGCTGATCACTAACTGCAACAGTCACTGACCCACCCAAGGAGAGGGGAATAGTTTGCCTGGACCACGACGGAGCAGAGGGGTGATCAGCCAGGAGCTCTCACGGTAGAGCAGGGCACATCACCAGGGTCAGGTGCAAAAATAATCTCAGCTTTTAAACCAAGTGAGCTGGAACAGTAGCCATCCCTGTGGTGGAAGATCAGCATAGCACCGGGAAACCAGCAGTGACTGCAGCCCTGGGCTGTGTGGCACAGAGCGCGTCCTCCTGGCTAACTGCTCCAGCAGGAACAAGAGATGGATTCCTGGAGGCAGAGGAGGAGTGAAAGTGTCTCTTCTGTTTTTCCATAGCCCTTGTGCATCCAAAGTGAGTGGGGCACCTCTTACAGGTTGCACAAGCAGCAGGGAGTCAGTGGAGGTGCTTTACCGATCAGACAGTCCAGGATCTGGGGTATTTGCAACATGGGTGGTTGGAGAAGCCAAAAGCAGAGATTCCCCACACCTCCTGTCATGGACCCCATCACAATCCTTTTCTGCCCACGCTTTGCAAGTCAGGGATCAGCACAAGTCTCTCGCACGAGGTAACACTGCGAGTTCATCATTGAACAACCCTTGAGTTCTGCACCACTGCTCAGAGCTGCACCCCCAAACCCTCCCTCAGACGGAGCTGCTGGCAACCTCCCAGTTTTCCTTTCTCATTCCGAAGTTGCTAATATCCACACAGCAGCAAAGAAGCGCTATTTCACTGAGAAACTTCATGTGTTTTATGAGGTGACAGTTCTTTCTTCCTCAGCAGCGAGGAGCATTCAGAAACACCCCAGGGTTGTAATTTCCTAGATGACCCCGTGTTGAAGTGTCTCCATTGCTCACTGTCCTCAAGCACAATCACCGCCACCCATCCGCAGTCACCGCAGGCACTTCTGGCTATAGGTTTTCATCATTGCACTGAAACCAGAGAGAGAACAGCACTGCTGTCACCCTCTGTGTGGAAGTGATGAGAAGGGAGAGACATCTCTGGGTGCCTCCCTGCCGCACTGGGATCATTAGCGGGCCCTTCCTCGCTAGCTAGACCATCACATTAACCTTCCTAAAAAGCACAAATGCATTACTGTGGCATATTCAGGAAAATAAGCGACTCACAGGTGGCTATTACACTCATTATTCCAGAGGATTTTGAAGTTCCCATTTTTATGGGAACAATGGCTGCAACCAGCCTCACCTCCCCCAGCAGCCAGGAGCCGCTGCCCGTCTCCCAGGAGCGAGGTGTTGAGGAGCAGGCAGGGAACAGGCCCAGCGGAACGGCTGCTGTGGCGGTATGCAGTTGCTGGTAGCAAGGAGGGACAGTTCTGGCTTTTGTCAGGGAGGCAGGGACTGGTGTTGGATTTGTGCAGAACACGGTTTTCATGCATGAGGGTTTTGCTGTCCGATTCCTACTGAGACAGGGACTTTAGTGGGAGTCAGGGACTGGTTAGTGAAATTGTAGCCAGTACTGGGAGCCTTTGTATAACAGGAACTTGCTCACCACGCTTGGTGTGGTGAGTCCCACCTTCAACCCCACGGACCAGCAACCACGAAGGCGACCTTGCCGTCGAGGCACAGCGCAGCTGCTTCCATTGCACACGTGGGCAACACGAGAGCTTGCAGTGCTGCCCCTGCGCCTCCGTGGGGCTGGGAGAAGGCAATAAGCAGAGCACCCCACTTCAGAGTTTTGGCGAGGAGGAATTCAATAGATTATAATGCATTCAAGTGTTGTAGAACAAGCCAGAGAAAGCCCTGCAACAGCACATTTTCTGATTACATTAATGAGAGCATGTGAAGCAAGAACTAGTCTCACATCATGAAGCTAATGGTTGTTTTCACTACATTTGCTATTGAAGGCGACGTCTGAAAGACATGAAGGTCTCGTGTCCCATCACATCCCCTTCCCCCTCATCTGCGGTGGAGACAGTTAGATCATGTCTCTCCCGGACGCCTGAGCTTTGTGACTCCTCCCAGAGCAGAGCCAGACGCTTCCTCACAGCACTGGAGAAGCTCGTGCTGCTCATTCTCACCACTTTCTCATCTCTGTTTCTTACCAGGCAGCCCACAGCCACCAGACTGGACCAGGGGAATATGCAAGCTGGTGGATGGGGTGAGACTGAAGAGACCCCAATACGCCAGGAAAAGGGAATACAGTTTGCTCTGAACTCAGACCAGCCCGGGGCAAGATGGGTGGGAAGAAAATGAATGGCTTGGGGGAAACCAGAAGGCAGAATTATGTAATTTCTTTTTTATTTTTGTTTCGCTGCACCCCTTGGTGAATACTGCCTTTGCCCCCCACCTGAGACAGGCAGCTGTCGTGGGGCTGAAAAGTCTGGATCAGCACTGGCTAGAAATTTCAGTTGAAGAACAACAAAAAAAAAGAAAGCAGAAAGGGAAATCCATTCTGCTGTTTCAGTTAGTGAAACTCTCCAGGGTTTGTATTGAAATGACCCAACACGAAACTCAAACATCCAAACAGAATATAAGTTATAATGCCTTTGTTCGAGGGACATTTTAAATGTGTGCCTGCCACAGTGCTTCCAAGGATTAATGGGTAAAGGGGACAGGGAGGAAGGAAACCTGCCTTAATGAGAGAACCCAGAGCGTCATGTGAAAAGGGAACTGGAAAACCTTTATCTATCTCAATTACCTGACTCGTGCCAGTAGGTTTACAGGGATGGGGCACGAACTGATGAGCACTGGGGGAAGGTGCAGGCGGACGTGGTTCCAGCGCTGCGGGCTGGCTGGTCTCTGCCGCCTGCGCACACGCACACCCTGATGTGTTAAATATAAAGCCATGGGTTACTCCTAGATACATGCTGGAAGAAATGAGAGAAGAGCAGGGCAACAAGGAGGGCAGAAGGACGAAGAGTTCACCTCTGAGCTCCCTTTCAGTTTGCAATGAAGTCTTCATTTCCCAGGGAAATGTCTATCTTGTCCAAAGATTTTTAAAGGGGAAAAAAAATATTCAAAGGCAGATATACAGCCATTTTTGTTACTGGACAATGAGCCTGTCTCAATAACAGGATGTAAGGGCAGGATTTCTTCAGAGCCTGTGTATCAGCAAACCCTCTTCTTTCTTGCTTGGATCAAAGGAAACCTGTGTACCAGGGAAGCAGCAGCTCTTTCTCTCCCCAGTCCCCAGTGCAGGCTGTGTACGCGTACGCTGCAATGCACACAGGCTGGCTCTGCCTCGCTGGAAAACTCCAGCTTGCCATCAAACGGAAAAATCGATAATGACAGAGAGAAAAGGGAGGAGGAGATGGGGCAGAGGATTTCTGCAAATATGATTAAATCACTGTGGGGCAAAGAAAATCTTTCCCAGCCTGTGCAGCTGCAGGGCTCCAGCAGATAAGAAGCCAGCCCTGGTATTTTGTATGTGTGTAGAGAATTCAGTCTGGAAGGTGTAGCACACAGGTAGTATCCACCACTGCTCAGCTCATCATTTAGTAAAGGGGTAAACTAAGGCACGGAGTGGGTCAGAGGTGTACCCAAGGTCTTACAGAGTCGTAGCCAGTCCCTCATCGCAGACTCTGCAGCGTCTATGGGAATATGATCAGGTGCTCCAGCCCCATGCCCATCTCAAGCAACGTTATCAAACCCGGGTGGCTCGGCCCCATCCGCACCCCGGCCTCGGCCAGCGTGGAGGTGTACATCACGTTTGGCAAGGGCCCCCACATCGCCTCGGGGTCATTAGCGTGCACTGTTGACATCTCTTTTGGAAAGTTTCTTACCAGGGAAGCAACACAGAAACGCCAGTCACCTCCCCTGTTGGAACACATATCGAAATGTTTTTCCAATCTGTCAAATTATTCAGTGCTTGTTAATGATACAAATCAGAATCTGCTTGCCATCACATGCTCAGGCCACTGAGCTGAGAAGACTGGCCCTGCCAGAGTCTGGACTAATGAAGCCTTAAAATCCTGTCTGCCTACATCTTTTGTCAGAAAATAATTCACCTTCGTATTTTGACTAATTACAGGAGTTCAGAATGGCTGGGCTGGCTCGGATCCAAGGCCTGCCTGCAAAGGGAACCCTCTCTCCAGCTCTAGGCAGTAGCTGAGGCTTTGGAAAAGGGACTCAGCCACACTTTCCATAAAGTTGCCTTGGGGCGAGACCCTCAGAAGGGACAACATCTTTGAGGTCGATGCTGTGTCCCTGACACCAGGCAGATGGGGCATCAGGGTCCAATCACAAATAAACTAATCAATCACGTAAAACTTTAGGGAATGGGCTCAAAGTCATCCAATTTCCACGCTCTCCCCATTCAACGTCTACCTGGGAACGGGGCTGAGAGCGACTCAGCAGCTCTCATGTCTCTCCCCATAGACTCGCACACCCATGACTGGGCCATGGCACCCACAGCTTTAAAGGGGGAACTGAAATCAGGACAAGGTTCTGTAAAATATATGAGTCCAGGGCATCAGCTGGTAACTTCACTGAGGCGAGCAGCACTTTGTGTGTAAAATATTAGCATGTGGGGAGCCAGAGCCTCTTAGCAAGGAAACATACTTGTTTCTTTAACTGCCTTCTCAACTCTTTCTAGGATTTATGACCCAACAGAAAGCACACTCACACACTAGCAATTTTCAACTGAAAAAGTGAAAATAAAGAACAGACAACTTGCAAATAAACATCTACCTTAAATATAAAAACTACTTCAGTAAAGAAAATCATGACTCCAATCAAAATCATTATTTTCTTCCTAGCTCAGCAGCTGGCCTATTCAGCTTCACAGTCTGTATCTGTCTGTAGAAGAGCGTGGCAGTCACCAAACAATATCATATTCACTTAAGAGATCAATCACACTGTGAGAACAGCAGAGAGATGAACATGGAGAACTGGAAGCCCTGGGAAAGAAGTCATGAGCAAATCCGCAGCCTGAAGTACATTCCCACCAGCCCCACTTCAAAATAGCAGAAGCTTGTGAGCACATCAGTGAAAAGGAGAAGTCATTTGCCACGATCAGAGAAAGTGGCAGCGAGGACTCAGTAAGTGCCTTGCTTCAGAGAGCTCACTTCACTCTATTAAAGAGAGAAAACAATTTATAGTAGCACTCTCTACCCTCAGCCTCCTGTTTCAGCAGGGAGAGGCAGCCTGGCTGGCCAGAGCAAATCCGACTTCTGTTGTCCCACGTGCAAGACCTCCATACGTGACTGAGCACTGAGCCACGCAGCCTTGGTTTGACCACAGCGCCTGTACCTGACATCCACAACGACCTCTGACTGCTGCAAAGCCTCCCCAAAGGCTACAGGCAAATTCAAATCCAAAGTCTCAACCCAGAGCTTCTGCTGCAGCACATATACATCAGGTTGTGAGCAATTATTGGGTCTTAATGAGTTACCACCTCCAGCTGAGCTGCCGTGAGTGACTGGACTCATGTTGAATGGTTTTCACTGCGAATGCAAGTGAAACCTGCAGCCAGCCTGGAGGGATGCAAGCTGACGACTTCCACTGGGCAAGCATGTTGTCGTGAATCCTAGCCCAGGAACCTGACTCTTCCGCAGTTGAGTCTTTTGAGATTTAGGCATCAAAAACTCAGCCATGAGCAATTTGATCGGTTAAATCATGAAGAAGGTTCAGCTGGGCATCAGGGAAATAAGCACCGGCCTCTCAAACCCCACTCCGGCTGCTACCTACCAGGCTGGCCTTATTAGCTGCCAGTTCCAATCAGGTATCTTTCCCACTTTAAGCATAAAAGACCAGAAAGATGAGCGACCCAGCTCACAGATGCACGTTTTGCGAATGCTGCAAGCCTGGCTTAGCATTCAGGAGAGGCAAAGAGCAACAAGTGCCCATAGACTGGCTGGCTGGCTGGCTTTTCTAGTTCCCTGGCCAAGGGTGCCTGGGGGGATGCTGCAGGTCCATGTACACTTCTCACCTCTGACATCCCTGGGTAATTTAGGCTTTGATTGACAGCGGTGGGGGGTAATTTAGGCTTTGATTGACAGAGGTGGGGACACGGGGACCTCTGCTGCTATGTGCCCAGGCAGTGCAGCCCCCTGAGCCTTGCAAGAGCCAGGCAGGAGGGAGGGAAGTGCTTTGCTTAGCAAAGAGCCATGATAAATGACCCTGCCTCTGCAGGTTGATTATCCTAATGACAATGATTTGTCACTGCAGGATCTGGGGAGGAATCCCTGTGTTGACAAATGAAAGCTTTCATGGCTCTGATGGGGTGGTGGGGAGAGACCTCGCTCCTCCCCTCCATCGCTCAGCGCTGGCTCTGCCACTACCCATGGATACGTACCCTAGTGGGAGGCAAGGAGACACTGCCTTCTTTCATGAAAAGCTAATTTTACAGCGGAAAAAAAAAAGAAGAAAAAAAAAGCCTTCACACCCTTGTGAAAAGCCCCTCTCCATCCTTCCTGTCGGCCACTTCAGGCACTGGCAGCTGCTCTAAGGTCACCCCGCAGCCTTCTCTTCTCCAGGCTGAACAGCCCCAGCTCCCTCAGCCTGTCCTCGTAGGAG
>Ga0065711_1031660_pt1 | contig 29056 bp, 24 predicted proteins | sample Hoacrofraction12_FD_59098 | JGI IMG/M metagenome (GOLD analysis project Ga0065711, IMG submission 59098) | Hoatzin crop microbial communities from Cojedes, Venezuela - Epithelial fraction 12 v2 (version 2) | ecosystem: Host-associated > Birds > Digestive system > Esophagus > Crop | place... | reverse complement strand
ATTATTATTTTCTTCTTTATTAATATTAATAACTTGGGATTTTACTTGCTCCAACTCATTATCAGGAATTAGAGTATCAAGACCTTTACCAAGTCCTCTTTTTATTTTTGCTTTTGCTACTGCCATGTCTTCTCTCCTCATAAATATTTAATTATTTGCAATAACTTCTTCTGCTAGCAGCTTGTAAGCTTCTGCTCCTGCAGATTTTGGCTCGTACAAATTTATAGGTAATCCATAACTTGGAGCCTCTGCCAGTCTAATATTTCTTGGAATTATGGTTTTGAAGACATTTTCATCTATGTGTTCTTTTACATTTTCAACTACTTGAAGTGACAAATTAGTTCTTGCATCGAACATTGTAAATACTACGCCCTCCATTTCAAGGGATGGATTGAGACGCTTTTTTACAAGGTTAATGGTATGAACCAGCTGACTTAGTCCTTCCAAAGCATAATATTCACATTGAATAGGTACCAAAACTTTAGTTGCTGTTGTCATTGCATTTACTGTGAGCATACTTAGAGATGGTGGACAATCTATAATTATAAAATCATAATCATCCTTTATTTTCTCAACTTCTTCCTTTAATATATATTCTTTTTTCGGAACATCTATAAGTTCTATCTCTGCCGCTGATAAATTGATATTGGCAGGTATGATATCTATTCCGGGAAGATCTTCCATGATGTTTTTTCTAATGCATTCTTCGATATTACATTCTCCTATCATGAGTTCATAGATTGTATCTTCGATTGTGTTTTTGTCGAGTCCGAATCCGCTTGTAGTATTTCCCTGAGGGTCGGTGTCTATTACTAATACTCTTTTACCTTCTTCGGCTAGTGCTGAAGATAGATTGATAGACGTTGTCGTTTTCCCAACGCCGCCTTTTTGATTCGCAACAGCAATTATTCTTCCCATGTTCTCCTCCTTGATTTTTAATAAAACATTTTAAATAATCAATTTTTACCGTCCTAAATTAATATAATGACGTTCTTTTTGATTATTTTTAGATTTGAGCAATAAAAATGTTTCACGTGAAACATTTTATTTTGCTTAAAAATGATTTCTTGAACATATTTTTGTGGAATATATGTTCATCAGCAAAATGTTTCACGTGAAACATAAAAATGCGATAACATTTTTTATGCTGCACCTCTTATTATAGTGGTTGTTTAGAAGGTAGTCCAGCTTTTCTGGGATATAATTTTGAGGTTGCTTCTTTTTTGTTAATTATTACAATAGATCTTTCAACGTCTGTATTCGGTAACATTACTTGATTTATGCTTGATACTTTACCTCCAAGGAGATGAATGGCTTTTTTTGCATTTATAATTTCTTCGTCAATTTTGTTACTTTTGTATGCTATAAAATGTCCGCCCACTTTGACATATGGAATAACATATTCCGAAAGAGTAGACATATTTGCTACCGCTCTTGCAGTACCAATATCAAACTTTTCACGTAGTGTTCCGCTTTTTTTATTGGAAAAATCTTCTGCTCTTCCATGTAAAGTAACTATTTTGCCATTTTCATCATTAAGCTTTAATGTATCAATTACTTCATTTAGAAACTTTAGTCTTTTGTTAAGTGAATCAAGAAGCGTAATATTTAAATTCGGATATACAATTTTTAAAGGTATACCGGGAAAACCTGCTCCTGTTCCTACATCTATAAGACCTAAATTTTCTTTTGAAAAATCAAAATACTTCGCTGCCATAAGACTATCTACAAAATGTAATTTACATACATCATCAAACTCTGTTATGGCAGTAAGATTCATAACTTCATTCCATTTAACGAGAAGTTCATAATAACTATCGAACTGCTCTAGTTGTTTATCACTTAGGATTATTCCAAGTGTTTTGAAATCATCTATCATTTTTGTGTAATCATGCATAGATATTATTCTCCTATTTTCACTGCTTACTATTTAAATAAACAAGAAGTACCGATACATCCGCAGGATTTACTCCTCCGATTCTTGATGCTTGTCCAATATTTGTAGGCTTGAATTGTTTCAACTTTTGTCTGGCTTCAAGTCGCAAACTTTGTACATCATCATAATCTATATCTGAAGGAATTTTTTGTACTTCCATCTTTTTAAATGCAGCTACTTGTGATTCTTGCCTAGTTATATAACCTTCATATCTTATATTTATTTCCACTTGTGATGTCACTTCTTTTGAAAGATTTGGTCTATCAGGATCAATTTCACGTAAAACATCATATGAAAGTTCGGGTCTGCATATAAGTTCAGCAAGTGATGTTGCAGTCTTTAAAGTCGATGTATTATTTTTCTTCATAAATGCTTGAATATTTTCCGCAGCACCAACTTTTGTTTTCTTTAGTCTATTTATTTCATCTTCTATCTGCTTTTCTTTTTCAAGAAGATGATCATATTGTTCTTGTGTTATAAGACCTGCGTCATATCCTTTTTTGCGGAGTCTTATATCAGCATTATCTTGTCTTAGCAAAAGTCTATATTCGGCACGTGATGTCATCATTCTGTATGGTTCATTGTTATCTTTTGTAACGAGATCATCAATCAAAACGCCAATATAACCTTCACTTCTGTCAATTGTTATATAATCGCGATTTTGCATCTGCATACATGCATTTATTGCTGCATAGAGTCCTTGCGCAGCAGCTTCCTCATATCCGCTGCTTCCATTGAATTGACCTGCAGAAAAAAGTCCTCTTACATTTCTGATTTCAAGAACAGGCGAAAGTTGTCCGGAACATAAGCAGTCATATTCTATCGCATATGCATTTTTTACTATTTTACAGTTTTCGAGACCTTTTACACTTCTGTACATCTGAAGCTGTACATCTTCAGGCATTGATGACGACATTCCGTCAACATACATTTCATTTGTATATGTTCCTTCAGGTTCTATGAATACATGATGTCTGTCATGATCCGGGAATTTTATTACCTTATCTTCTATGGATGGACAATATCTGGGTCCTATACCTTCTATTACTCCTGAATATATAGGCGATCTGTCGATATTGTTTCTTATTATTTCATGTGTTTTTTCATTAGTATATGTCAAAAAGCAAGATGCTTGTTTCTTTTGTACTGTAGCAGGATCTGTAGAAAAAGAAAAAGGAACTACAGGATCATCGCCAAACTGCTCTTCCATTTTGCTATAGTCAATTGTATTTCCATCAAGACGAGCAGGCGTACCTGTTTTGAAACGTCTAAGTTTTATTCCAAGCTCCTTGAGCGATGCAGACAGATTGTTTGATGGCTGCATGCCATTTGGGCCTGTATATGTTATTGATTCACCGCATAAGCATCTTGCTTTAAGATACGTTCCGGTACATAAAATAACAATTTTGCACTTATATATTCCACCTGTGGCAATTTGTACGCCTGTTATTTTTTTACTGTAACCATCTTTGGATAAATTATCATCATCAACATCTTCAGCCAGAATTTTACATACTTCGGTCTGTTTGATTGTCAGATTCTTTGTGGATTCAAGTATTTTCTTCATGGACAAAGAATACATAAGTTTATCTGCCTGAGCGCGAAGTGAGTGAACTGCAGGGCCTTTAGATGTATTAAGCATTTTTGATTGCAAAAAAGTTTTATCAATATTTTTACCCATTTCTCCGCCGAGAGCATCTATTTCTCTAACAAGATGTCCCTTAGATGATCCGCCTATATGAGGATTGCATGGCATAAATGCAATATTATCGGAACTTACGGTAAAAACAACTGTATTAAATCCAAGCCTTGCACATGCAAGAGCAGCTTCGCATCCGGCATGTCCTGCGCCTATTACGCACACATCAACTGTGTCGATTATATCGTTTATCATTATATACCTCTTAAATATTTTATATACAAAAACTATTTATTATTTTCCCATACAAAATTTTGAGAAAATCTCATTTACAAGGTCTTCGCTTACGTCTATTCCAAGTATTTCACCAAGATTTTTGTAGGCATCTGACAAATCAATTGTATAGAAATCTTCACTTACATTATCATCAATGCTTTTTTGGACAAGTGTTAATGAATTGAATGTATTTTCAAGTAGTTTCTTATGTCTTATATTTGTAACATAAAGTTCTTCTTTTGGAACTATACTTCCATTTAGAAATAGCTTTCCAATTGCCTCTTTCAATTTATCAATTCCGGTCATATCTTTCATTGATGTAGATATCATAATTATATTTTCGTCTTGTGCTATGGAAAGCTTTTCTTTGACAATATTTTCATCTAATATGATATCTTCTTTTCTGTCGGATTTGTTTAGTAGTATTATTGTTTTTTTATCTTTTATACTATCAAAAAGTTTTAAATCTTCATCATCAAGATTTTTGGTAGAATCAACCATATATAAAATAAGATCTGCATCTGCTGCATATTTTTTTGCTTTTTCTACACCTATTTGTTCGATTTTGTCAGATGATTCTCGTATACCCGCCGTGTCTATTACGTGCAGCAATAGATCGTCTATCTTTATATCATGTTCTATTACATCTCTTGTTGTACCGGCTATATCGGTAACGATGGCTGTTTCTTCGCCTGTTAATATATTGAGAAGTGATGATTTACCACTATTCGGTTTTCCGATAATAACTGTAGCAAGTCCGCATGTTCGCAGTTTACCTTCATCACTTGTATCAATCAGCTTTTTACATTCGTCCATTATAACTTTAAGATTTTTTTCGAGTCTATCTGAATAATTTGTTAAATCATAATTTTCGGGATCATCAAGAGCAGATTCTATATAAGCCATTTCATAGAGAATTTTTTCTCTCATACTATTTATGGTATCTTTCATTTTGCCATTCAAAATTTTTTCTGAATTTTTTAATGCAAATTCAGACTTTGCACTTATAATATCCATAATGGCTTCTGCTTTTGTAAGATCTATCCTTCCGTTCAGAAAAGCTCTTTTTGTAAATTCACCGGGTTCTGCAAGTCTGCAATTATTTTCATCTTTTGTAATTAAAGATAAAATTTTTTGCATGACAATCATTCCGCCGTGACAATTTATTTCTACGACGTTTTCTTTAGTATATGAATGAGGCGCCTTCATTACGGATACCATAACTTCATCTATTATATTTCCGTTTTCATCATTTATATATCCGAATTTAATGGTTCCTGCGCCGTGATTTTCAAGATCATATTCATTTTTTGCGTTTGTATAAAATTTTGCAATATGTGAAATCGCATTTTGGCCGCTTACTCTTATAATGCCAATACCGGCATCTGTCATAGCCGTTGATATAGCTGCTATTGTATCATCGTTTGTCTGTATCATAATTTTCCCTCAAATTCTTTGCCTTTGTTAAACAATTGAGTAAAGAAAAGGGCCTTAAAAAGGCCCCCTTCAAAAATTATTTCTTTAGTGTAACAACTACTCTTCTGTAAGGTTCTTCACCCTCTGAATGTGTTGTAACAAATCTATCTTGCTGAAGAGCTGAATGAATGATTCTTCTTTCGTAAGGATTCATTGGCTCAAGAGATACGCTCCTTCTTGTTTTCTTTACCTTATAAGCGATATTTCTTGCAAGATTTTCAAGTGTAGCTTTTCTTCTTTGACGATAGTTTTCTGTATCAACTTTTACATGTACATATCTGTCTGTTTCCCTATTTACAACGAGAGATACCAGATATTGTAAGCTATCGAGCGTTTGACCTCTTTTTCCTATTAGAACACCCATATCTTCACCGCTTAAATCAATATTTAGTATTTCATTTTTTTCATCAAAAGAAATATCGATTACAACAGGCATATTCATTGAATGAAATACATCTGTAAGGAATTTTTTTGCATCTTCACAGATCTTATCTACATTAAGATTTGTATTTGTCTGTGTTTTTGTTTCCTTGTTTTCTTTTACTACATTAATTGTATTATTTTCTTTATTCTCTATTTCTTCTTTGATTCTGGCTCTGATAACTGCAGCCTTTGCGCCCATACCAAAGAATCCGTTTGAACCTTGAGATACAACTTCATAATCAAGTCTATCAGATGTTACAGATAGATTTTCACAAGCTTCTGTTATAGCATCATCAACTGTTTTAGCAGTATATTCTTTGAATTCGTTCATAAAAATGCCCCCATCAAATCTTATTATTTTTTATCATGTTCCTTATCATATTCGCGAACCATATTTGCAGCATAAAGAAGTGAATCTTTTCTTGCTTTTCCTGAATCATAAAGAGCTTTTACCTCATCCAGCCTCTTATTAATTTCTTCTTCATTTATTTCTTTTGAGTTGCCTTCATCTCTTACAGAACGGAGGTTTCTATTATAAAAACTTGAATATTCGCTGATATTTGGTGTGTTGGCTTTTAATTTCTCCATCTTTTTGGCAGCTTTTTCTTTGTTGGATTCTACCATGGCATCTATGTCAATCTTATCAATCTTGTGGTTGACTATAATTGCTAAAATAGTACGAATAACAGCAGCTGCAATCCAGTAGATACCCATACCTGCAGGAAGTGTGAAACAGATCCATGCAGAGAAAAGAGGCATTGTAACATTCATAACTTTCATTGATTGCTGCATTTGAACAGCAGGATCGTTTGGATCAAGATTCTTGCTGTTTGAATTTGGATTCATCGCAGTTGTGAGTTTAACTGAAAGATACTGTGTTACAAAAGCAAGAACAGGAACGATAATAGCAGCAATAATTGCTATGATTGTTGCAGTAGACATTCCGTTTGCAATTGCATGATTGAACATATAACTTGGCGAATCTGAAATGTTGAGACCAAGGAAATTGTTCATCTGAAGTACAGAACTGTGCGTAGAGTTAACAAGTGATGCAAGATCCGAATTTGAACTTGCCCAGCTTGAAAGAGTTTCCCAGTCTGCTGTCGAACATTTATTAAGTATTTGAGCTATCAAATCAGATGTAAGTCCTTCTTCAATCTGAGATGTAAATGTTGCGGCGCCTGTAAGAGAAGAAAGAACAGTTGATGCTCCGTCTGTATTTAAAAGAGCATCTGAAAGTCCGGAAAAGACAGACATAACTGCCGGAACGAACTTCGGTATATTGTAGATAACTCTATAAAGAGGAAGGAGAATAACCATCTGGAGAAGCATCTGTACACAGCTTCCGGACATGGATACTCCGTATTTTGCATATACAGCCTGAACTTCTTGGTTCATTGCTATCTGAGAATCAGAATCTTTTTTGTTTTTATATTTCTCCTGGATAGCTTTTATTTCAGGTTGCATACGCGCCTGCAATTTACTGAATTTTTGTTGTTTGTAAGTAAGAGGAAGCATTGCAACATACATAATAAGTGTGAAAAGAATAATTGCAATACCGATGTTACCTACAGTTACTTCTCCTCCGGTAAAAAATGAAGCAATTGCAGCTAAAACCAAATATATAAGGTTCATAAGATAACCTAATATAGTGGCAAGAAAATTTAACATATTTGATAGCCCTCCGAATTTCTTCCTTTTTAAGGAACCGGATCATATCCGCCGCTGCTGAATGGATTGCATCTAAGTATCCTCCAAGCAGCAAGCAGCCCTCCCTTAATACAACCATATTTTTCGATGGCCTCGAGTGCATACTCGGAACATGTTGGAATATATGGACATTTCGTCCTTTTTAGTGGCGAAATGTATTTCCGGTAAAATTTAATCAGGAAAATAAATTTTTTTTTCATTGCTACCTCCTTTATATATAGGAAGTAAAATTTTCGATATCAAGTGCAGATGTTTTAAAACAAACTAATCATCGTAATTTCTGCAAAGATGATTAGTCCTGTTCATTATTTTTTGTTAAATGAACTTTTTCAGCCAGTTTCAAAAATGAGCCTTCAAGAGTGTGATAATCACAATTTTTAGCTCTGCTCCTGGCAACTACAACGACATCCAAACCGCTATTGAATGCATCTTCGTGTAGCCTTACTATTTCTCTTATCAGTCTTGCAAAATGGTGTCTTACAACACTGTTTCCGATTTTCTTAGAACATGAAATACCCAAATGATTTTTTTCTGTGCCATTTTTCCACACATAGACAACAATATTTGCATCTGCACAGGATTTACCATTTTTGTAGACTGTTCTGAAATCGTCATTTTTTTTAAGTGATTCCATGACTCTCCTTAAAAAAAGAGCCACATTTATAAAAATGTGACCCTCATGTTTTGTCAAAACTTATTGGTTTATTGCCATGAATTTAATTAAGCTTATGTAAAACATAATCGAAATCAAATTAAGCAGATAATCTCTTTCTGCCCTTAAGTCTTCTGGCAGCCAATACCTTTCTTCCGCCCGGAGTGCTCATTCTTGCTCTGAATCCGTGTACTCTCTTGCGCTGAAGTCTGTGTGGCTGAAATGTCATCTTTGCCATTTGTTTACACCTCCTTTTAACAAATATAAGTTCCAAAAATCTGATTCCCTGACAGGAAAACAGATTTTATAAGTCTGCATTTATCCTGTGTGGAAAAAATCTCTATCATTATATATAAAAAGTTTGTTTTCGTCAAGTCTGATAATGACTGTATTTGCTCAAAAAATAAAAAAATTTTTTTAAAAAAGTTATCCACATTTTGATAACCTATATTTTGTATTATATAAATTTATTCACAACTATATATAGTTTTTGTGGATAAGTTGTTGATTTTTTGTTTATAACTCTTTTTTTCTTTAAAAAATCCACAAAATGTGGAAAAGTTGTGGATAAAATGCAATTTTTTTAATAAACAATCGCTTATTTTCCGTCTTTTAAAATTATTTTAAGTGAATTAGTTTGGATTTGTATGGTGTATAAGTAAAAAAATAACTTTTTTTAGTAAAATTTTCAAAAAAGTTATCCACATTTCATCAAAATTGAACTTTTTTTTAGTATACGCTAAAATTTATATAAATAAAAACTTTTAGGGGGAAATTATGACTTCTGACGAAATTACAAATGCATGTAAAATGGGATGGGATCACATAAAAGATACCGTTCGCGAGGAATCCGGAATAACTGATATCAGTTTCAAAACTTGGATTGAGCCTTTGGAATTTTATAATTTTGAAAATGGCTGCGCAAGCATTCTTATTCCTTCTGATAATAGTATCGCTCAAAATTATATCATGAATCATTATCAAAGCTTTTTTAAAGTTGCGATATCGGAACTCATAGGCGATACAGTCGATGTTATTTTTATCTTAAAAAAAGATATTAATAATAATGAAGAAACTCATAATGATCCGGATAAAAAAGAATATCAAAATGTAAACTCTTCTTATGAGAATTCAAACTTAAATCCTAAATACAGATTTGATACATTTGTTGTTGGATCAAATAATAAATTTGCTCACTCTGCTGCTCTTGCTGTTGCAGAGTCTCCGGGTGAAAGTTACAATCCTCTATTTTTATACGGAGGTCCGGGACTTGGCAAAACTCACCTTATGCATTCTATAGGTCATTTTATTATGGAACATAATAATGCATCAAAAGTTTTGTATGTTACATCTGAGCAGTTCACAAACGAAGTTATTGAGTCAATCAGATCCGGTAAACAGGAATCTATGAACAAACTTCGTGAAAAGTACAGAACAGTGGATGTACTTATGGTAGATGATGTCCAATTTATAATAGGAAAAGAATCAACACAGGAAGAATTTTTTCATACTTTTAATGAACTGCATCAGGCAGGAAAGCAGATAATTTTATCATCAGATAGACCGCCAAAAGAAATGGAAACTTTGGAAGAGAGATTTAGATCAAGATTCGAAATGGGTCTTATTGCGGATATACAAGCACCTGATTACGAAACAAGAATGGCAATACTCAGGAAAAATGCTGAAAACACCGGCAAACATATTGATGACGATATCTTGGAATATATCGCTACCAATATAAAGAGCAATATAAGAGAACTAGAAGGTGCCTTCAACAAAATAATAGCTTATTCAAGACTAAATAACGTTGATGTCACAATCGAAAATGCCAAAGAAGCACTTAAAGATTTGATATCTCCGGAGGAAAATAAAATTATTACTCCAAAGCTCATAATGACAACGGTTTGTGAACAATACGGAGTAAAACCCGAAGATATAACATCAAGAAAGAGAAATTCGGAAATCGTTCTTCCAAGACAAATAATCATGTATCTATGCAGAGAAATGACTGATATATCTCTTGAAGAAATAGGAAGAATACTTGGCAAAAAAGACCATACTACAGTTATGTCGGGGATAAGTCGTATAAAAACAAGACTTTTGACCGATGAGGAACTTGTTAAAAATGTGGATATTATAAAGAAAAAACTCGGTCCCACATCAAAGTAAAATTTAATGTGTGGAAAAAAGTCAATTTATCAGCTGTTTTTAAAAGACTTATCAACCGTGTTTTCATTGTAAAAAATGCTGAAAAAATGTATAATAGAAGAGGTTTTGCACTTATCAACAAGCTATATTAATTTATAATATTATTTATTTTATTTTCTTTTATATATGCTTTTTTTGTCCGCAATAAAAAACTCAAAATATTTTTGTGGATTAAATGTCTTTAAATGCAAACTAAGGTTTCAATTCAGAAGGGAGTTAAATATTTATGAAATTTGTCTGCTCGAAAACAAATCTTGTGAATGGGCTTCAAATTGTTTCGAAAGCAGTTCCGGGGAAGACTACAATGTCTATACTTCAGTGCATATTAATTGATACTACTACAGGAGTTATCAAACTCGTTGCAAATGATTCGGAGCTGGGAATAGAGACTTTAGTTGAGGGAAATATCGTAGATAGAGGAATCGTTGCAATCGATGCTAAGATATTTTCTGATATTGTTAGAAAATTGCCTGATAATGATGTAAGCGTCGAGACGCAGAATACAGACGGTAATATAAAAGTTTATATTAGCTGTGAAAATGCCAAATTTACTATTCTTGGAAGAGGTGGTGAAGACTTCACATATCTTCCTGAGATGGATAGAGTCGATGGTATTGAAATATCACAATATACACTCAAAAATGCTATTGCACAGACTATATTTGCTGCAGGAAGCATAAATGAATCCAATAGAATGATGAGCGGTGAGTTATTTTGTGTAAACGGTAATGTATTAAAACTGGTTACGCTTGACGGACATCGTATCGCTATCAGAAATGTGGAACTTGCAAAAGAATATCCATCTAAAAAAATTGTAATTCCGGCAAAGTCTTTAAATGAAATATCAAAAATTTTGTCAGATTCTACAGAATCAATGGTAAAGATATATTCGTCAGATAAAAATATCATGTTTGAGTTTGATGATACCGTTGTAGTTGCAAGAATACTTGAGGGTGACTATTTCAATGTAGATCAGATGCTTTCATCTGATTATGAAACAAAGCTTACAATAAACAGACGTGAGTTCATGAACTGTATCGACCGCTCTACTCTTCTCGTAAAGGAAGGTGATAAGAGACCTATCATTGTAGCGATAGATGATAGCAATTTGGAAATCAAGATAAATACAGCACTTGGTTCCATGGATGAAAAAGTAAGAATAAATAAACAGGGAAAAGATGTTCAGATTGGCTTTAATCCGAAGTTCCTTATGGATGCACTGCGTGCAATAGATGATGAAGAAATTGACATGTATCTTGTAAATCCTAAGGCACCATGCTTTATTAAGGATGAAAAGTCATCATATATTTATCTCATTCTTCCTGTAAATTTTGCAACAGTTAGATAAAAGGAAATTCATATGGAAATAGTTAAACTTAGAGAAACAGATGATTATATAAAACTTGGACAAGCTTTGAAAAAGGCAGGTCTCGAAGAATCGGGAGCAGATGCCAAGGAAGATATCCAAGCAGGTCTTGTCAAAGTTAACGGACAAGTTGATACGAGAAGAGGCAAAAAACTTGTTGACGGCGACGTTGTAGAATACAAAGGACAAAAATTCAAAATAGAAAAGTAAAAAAATGATAATAAAATCAATTGAAGTTGCCAACTTCAGAAACTATGAATCTATGAAAATTGATTTTAGCAGTGGCACAAATATTCTTTATGGAGACAATGCTCAAGGCAAAACAAACATTTTGGAAGCAATATTTATGTCTGCTACTACCAAATCACACAAGGGTTCTAAGGATAAAGAGATAATCAAATTCGGAAGTGATGAAGCTCACATAAGAACCGTTCTTGAAAGAGACGGTGCAAGCTATAGACTTGATATGCACCTTCGCAAAAACAAATCGAAGGGAATAGCAATTGACGGTCAAAGAGTAAAAAAAGCGGCTGATTATGTAGGACTTTTAAATGTCGTATTTTTTAGTCCCGAAGACCTATCCATAGTAAAAAGGGGTCCTTCGGAGAGACGAAGATTTATCGATATGGAGCTTTGCCAGCTGGATGAGACATATCTTTATAATCTTGCAAGATTCAATAAGCTATTGGTAGCAAGAAACAAGATGCTAAAGGATATGGCCGGAAACAGAGATTTTATGAGCTTCTTGGAAGTTCAAGATGCTCAGATGATAAAGTACGGAAAAGAAATAATAAATTCCAGAGCAAAATTCATAAAAGAACTTGGTGAAATAATAGAACCTATTCATAGGAAACTAACAGGTGGCAAGGAAAGCTTGAAAATTTTTTACGAGCCGAATGTAAATGCAGATGAATATGAAGATAAGTTAAAGAGGCAAAGGGAAAGAGATCTGTTCCTTAAGCAGACCGGTATAGGACCGCAAAAGGACGATTTCTCTTTTATTGTAAAGAGAAGTGAACAGGATGAAGAAATCGACATCCGAAAGTATGGTTCTCAAGGCCAGCAAAGAACTGCTTCTCTCTCACTCAAACTTTCGGAAATAGAACTGGTCAAAAAATCCAAAAAAGAAAATCCCGTACTTCTTTTGGATGACGTATTATCCGAACTTGATGCAAACAGGCAAAACTACTTGCTGGATACAATCGGTGATATTCAAACAATAATAACATGTACGGGATATGATGAATTTGTAAATCATAGATTTGAAATAAACAAACTCATAAGAGTAGTAAATGGGACAGTTATTTCAGAAAATTAGAAACAGAAATGAGGTTTATAAATGGCAAATAATGAAGAAGTGCAATACGGTGCGGATCAAATCCAAATACTCGAGGGACTTGAAGCGGTAAGAAAAAGACCCGGAATGTATATAGGAACAACTGCAGCAAGAGGCTTGCACCATCTCGTATATGAGATAGTTGATAACTCTGTAGATGAAGCACTTGCAGGATTTTGTGACCATATTGAAGTAACTATTACAAAAGATAATACAATAATTGTAAAGGATAACGGCAGAGGTATTCCTACAGGAATAAATCATAAATCCGGACTTACAGGTGTTGAAGTCGTATTTACTATTCTGCATGCAGGCGGCAAATTCGGCGGTGGAGGGTACAAAGTATCAGGTGGACTTCACGGAGTAGGTGCATCTGTTGTTAATGCTCTCTCCGACTGGCTTATAGTTCGAGTTCGCCAGAATGGCAAAATCTATGAACAGAAATATGAAAGAGGAAAAGTATGCTATCCTCTTAGAGAAATCGGAACATGTGATGAATCTGATACAGGAACAACCGTAGAGTTCAAACCGGATGGAACTATTTTCAAAGAAACAACAATATTTGATTATGATGTTTTAAAGCAAAGACTTCGTCAAATGGCATTCCTTACAAAAGGACTAAAGATATCGCTTACAGACGAAAGAATCGATGAAACTTCAGAAAACAAAGAGCCAAGAGTTGAACACTTCCATTACGAAGGCGGAATCAGTGAATTCGTTGCATATCTTAATAAGAGCAAGACTCCTCTATACGATCAGATTATGTATTTTGAAGGGGATAAAAACAACGTACATGTAGAAGTTGCTATCCAGCACAATGATGCCTTTAATGAGAGTATTTACACTTTTGTAAATAATATCAATACACCTGAAGGTGGTACACACCTTGAAGGTTTGAAAATAGCTACTACAAAAGTATTCAACGATTATGCCAAGAATAATAAACTTATCAAAGAATCTGGTGATAACTTGTCCGGTGAAGATATAAGAGAAGGAATGACTGCTATCATATCCGTCAAAATATCCGATCCACAGTTTGAAGGTCAGACAAAGCAAAAACTTGGAAATTCAGAGGCAAGAGGTGCTGTTTCAAGTGTTGTTTCAGAACAGCTTACATACTTTTTGGAACAGAATCCGCAAATTGCAAAAATCATAATAGATAAAGCAATACTTGCTCAAAGAGCAAGAGAAGCCGCAAGAAAAGCAAGAGATATGACAAGAAGAAAAACAGCTCTGGACGGATTGGGACTCCCGGGAAAACTTGCGGATTGCTCTGATAAAGACCCAAAGAACTGCGAAATATTCATAGTTGAGGGAGACTCCGCCGGCGGATCTGCAAAGACTGCCAGAAGCAGAGCAACACAGGCTATTCTTCCGCTTAGAGGTAAGATTCTAAACGTTGAAAAAGCAAGCGTAGACAGAATATATGGAAATGCTGAAATAAAAACAATGATAACAGCATTCGGAACAGGTATTCATGAAGATTTTGATATATCGAAACTTCGTTACGATAAAATCATAATAATGACTGATGCCGATGTAGATGGTGCACATATTGCTACACTTATGCTTACATTCCTCTATAGATTTATGCCGGAACTTATAAAGCAGGGACACGTATATCTTGCTCAGCCACCTCTTTATAAACTGGAGAAAAATAAAAAGGTTTGGTATGCATATTCTGATGAAGAACTTGCAAAAATAATCGATGAAGTTGGAAGAGATCAAAACAACAAGATTCAGAGATATAAGGGACTTGGAGAAATGGATGCGGATCAGCTTTGGGAGACAACCATGGATCCGAAGACAAGAACGCTTCTTAGAGTAAATATGAACGATGAAGACGGCTCTGATCTCGATGTTACATTCACTACTCTCATGGGTGATAAGGTAGAACCAAGAAGAGAATTCATCGAGGAAAATGCAAAGTTTGTTGAGAACCTTGATATCTAAAAACTCATAAAAATAGATAAAAGAAAAGGGAATTTTGAAAATGGCAGATAATGAAAATAGGACTTCTGAAAACGGACTTACAGATGATGTTTTTGATGATGGATCAATTGACCGTATACATGAAGTTGACCTAAAGAAAACCATGGAGAAATCCTATATAGATTACGCAATGAGTGTTATAGCGGCAAGAGCCCTTCCTGATGTAAGAGACGGACTAAAGCCTGTTCAAAGACGTATTCTGTATTCGATGGTTGAACTTAATAACGGACCCGACAAACCGCACAGAAAATGTGCACGTATAGTCGGTGATACTATGGGTAAATACCACCCTCACGGAGATAGCTCCATATACGGTGCACTTGTATATATGGCGCAGAATTGGAACATGAGATATTGCCTTGTTGACGGACATGGAAACTTTGGATCTGTCGATGGAGACGGAGCTGCCGCAATGAGATATACTGAGGCAAGACTTTCCAAAATATCAATGGAAATGGTTGCCGATATTAACAAAGATACGGTAGATTTTGTTCCAAACTTTGATGAAACAGAAAAAGAACCTACTGTATTGCCAAGTAGAATACCAAACCTTCTTGTAAACGGAACAACAGGTATTGCCGTAGGTATGGCCACAAATATCCCACCTCACAATTTAAGAGAAGTTGTAAATGCAATAAATCTGATGATTGATAATAAGATAAATGAGGACAGAGATACAGATATTGAAGAACTTTTGCCTATTATAAAGGCACCTGATTTTCCGACGGGAGGAATAATCCTTGGAACAAGAGGTGCTGAGGAAGCCTATAGAACAGGGCGAGGTAAAGTAATATGCAGAGCTGTAACAGATATTGAACCTATGAATGGCGGCAAAAACCGCATAGTTGTAACAGAACTGCCCTATCTTGTAAATAAGGCAAAACTAATTGCAAAAATTGCAGAGCTTACAAAAAGTAAGAGACTTGATGGTATTACTGCTCTTCGAGATGAATCCGACAGAGAAGGAATGCGAGTTGTAATAGAGCTAAGACATGACATAAATCCGCAAGTTATGCTCAACAAACTCTATAAACATACTGAGCTTCAATCATCATTTGGTATAATCATGCTTGCTCTGTACAAAAATGAGCCAAAGATATTATCACTAAATGATATGCTCAAATACTATATCGAGCATCAAGAAGATGTAGTAACAAGAAGAACGAAGTATGATTTAGGAAAAGCGGAAGAAAGAAATCATATAGTTGAAGGTCTCCTTATAGCTCTTGATAACATTGATGAAGTTATCAAAATCATAAGAGGAAGTAAAACAGTCCAAATTGCCAAAGAAGAACTCGTAAAGAGATTTGGTCTTACAGAAGTTCAAGCACAGGCAATTGTAGATATGAGACTTAGAACTCTTACAGGATTGGAAAGAGACAAACTTGAAGCAGAACATGCAGAACTACTAAAGAAAATTGCTGAACTTAGAGCAATATTGGCGGATAAAAAAGTGTTGCTTGGAGTAATAAAAACAGAAATAACACAAATAGCTGAAAAATATGGTGATGAAAGAAAAACAAAAATTGGCCATGACGAAGCTGAATTTGAGGATGAAGATCTCATTCCTAATGTGAATACTGTTATTGCGATGACGAACCTTGGATATATCAAGAGAATGGCAATTGACAATTTCAAGGCTCAAAACAGAGGCGGTCACGGAATAAAAGGTATATCCACAATTGACGGAGACTTTGTTGTAGATTTGCTTATGACAGCAACTCATAACAATGTAATGTTCTTTACATCAAAAGGAAGAGTCTACAAACTAAAAGGATACCAGATACCTGAAGCTTCAAGAACATCAAGAGGCACGGCAATAGTTAATCTGCTGCAGCTAGGACCTGATGAGAAAATAACAGCTATAATTCCAGTAAAGAATTTTGATGAAGGCAAAAATCTTTTCATGGTAACAAAGAAAGGTACTGTTAAGAAAACACCTATTGAAGAATTTGCGAATGTACGTAAGAACGGACTTAATGCCATAAACCTTAAGGAGGATGATGAGCTTATCGAAGTGAAGACTACAACAAAAGATTCACAAATCTTCTTGGTTACTCGAAACGGTATGTGCATACGTTTTAAGGAAACGGATGTACGAGCTATGGGAAGAGGCGCTATGGGCGTTCGAGGCATCATGCTTGATGATAATGATGAAATAGTCGGAATGCAGACTGATTCTCAAGGAGCATCACTTCTCATCGTATCTGAAAAAGGATATGGAAAGAGAACAAATATTGAAGAATTTAAGACTCAGCACAGAGGTGGTAAGGGACTTAAATGTTACAAGATTATTGAAAAAACAGGACACATAGTAGGTGTAAAAGCTGTAAATGATGATCATGAAATCATGATGATAACAGACACAGGAACAATTATCCAGATACGTATGGATGATGTTGCTACATACGGCAGAATAACATCGGGTGTAAAACTTATAAAACTCGATGACGGATCCAAAGTTGTAAGCATAGCAAAAGTCAGAGAGAAAATATCCGACGGAGATAAAGAAATCGAAAACGTTGAAGATATTGAAGATGAAGAATCTGATGATATTAAAGAAAACTATAATATCGAAGATGAATCTGAGGAAACAATAGACGATTTTGATGAATCAGAAGAAAATCCGGAAGAAGATATTGATAAAGACGAAGAATAAGCCGATATAAATAATGTAGTAAAATTTCAATATTAACAATTAAATATAAATAGGGATGTGCAATAAACAGTACATCCCTATTTAACAATTAAATTGAGGTTGAAAATATGCTTAGAATCGGATTACTAATAAGTGCACTTGAAGAAGAAAACATATGTGAATTTTGTCATGGCGCAATCTGCGCAGCAGATGACATTGAAGTATCTCTTACTATAATTCCCGGCGGACAATTAAAAAATCTTGAAAATCCCGAAAATGAAAAGAATTATGAATATCAAAAATGTGCCGCTTTTGACTACATAACAGGTCAAAATTTTGAAGGTCTGCTTATTGATATAGAACAAATTGCAAAAGATATATCAATATTAAAAACAGAAAAATTCCTTAACTCATTCCAGGGTGAAGGATTAAAATTCATGCTACTCTCCCACCTTAATGGATATAAAGAAATAAAAGTAAATAAAAACATGTCTCCAAGAGAAAAAGGATACAAGGCGGTAATAGATATCGTGTCATTTGTTGAAGACAGAGAAATAAATGCAGAAGTACCTAAAATATCCGATATTCCTATAAATGCGGCTGATGCCATGTATCAGCTTAATCTCATATCGTCAAAACTTGTAGAAAGAAATTTTGAAGGAAAAAATGTTTACAGTGAAATATTAAAAATATCTGCTATGGGTGGCCTAAAAGAAGCTGCAATACTACTCTATGGACAAGGTATGTTAAATACCGTTAAAAATCCATGGATAGTACCTGAGAGAATACTTGTAAAGGGACTTCTTGTAGATGGAAATGAAAGGCCATTAGATGAAGTAGTTCTTCTTGATACGCTTGATGTAATGAGAAATGTTGACAGCGTGGAAATAAAAAAAGGCGGTTTCATTGCAAGAACTCTCTATATAGATGACAAACAAATAGGAATATTCCTCGTAAAAATAGATAGCGCATTCCTTATAAAGGACTTTGAATCTATACTTTTTAAAATGGTAAAAGCAGTAATAAACAAATATTATGATAAGAAAACAATAAATGATTTATCAGAAGAAGTTTTGGCACTTCAAGAAGAAATAGAAAAAGACGATTCAATACTTGAGCATATAAGTGAAAAAGATTATATGACCGGAGAATATAACAGAAGAGGTTTTTTCGAAAAAGCATATGAACAGATTTCAGGAAAATTCAACAAAAATACATTTGCGCTAATGTCATATGTAAAAATCGATTCAATACGTAGTATTAATGAAATCTATGGCAGAGAAGAAGGTAATATAACCGTAAAAAGGATTTCCAAAAAGATGCATGAATTATTTGATGAAACGGTAGTAATAGGAAGAGTTAGAGGTGATGAGTTCGCATCGTTTGTAATAGCAGATGACGAAGATGAATTTGAAAAAACTCTGAGAAAACTTGAAAATCTTGAAAAAGAACTAAATAGTAACAACGAAAAAAATTATAAAATACGCATAAAATATTCTGTAAGTATATCTGAATATAATAGTAACTTTAATTTAAGCGACATGCTAAGAGAAAATGATGAAAAATTAAAAGAACAATAAATTTACTACGCAGTGAATTTATCCAATTTCAAAATTTAGATAAATTTTGTTGACATTAAATATATACTTAGACTATACTTTACTACAACAACGTAATAAAGATAAACCAATGAACGGGAGAAGTACACATATAATAACTATTTGCAGAGAGCTATCGGTTGGTGAAAGATAGTAATAGAAAAATGTGGAATGGGCCTGTGAGGGCAGCTTGAACAATGCTTGTTATTTGATTTAAAAACATTAAGTAGATGCTGACGAGATCCTTACTCGTTACCAATAAGGCAGATATGTTGGCGATATGCATAAAGTATCTGAACAAAGTGGGCACATAAGTGTCAATATGGGTGGTACCGCAGAAGCTTAAGTTTATAAGCCTTTGTCCCTGTTAATAAAAACATGGACAAAGGCTTTTTTTATTAGATTTTTTAGGCATAATACGCAAAAGATAGAATAATATAAATTTAATCAAAAAAACTATAAGTCCATAGAAAAATGGAGGCAAATTATATGATTAAAGAAGCTATCAGTAAAGTAATCGCAGGAGAAAATCTTGATGAAGAAATGGCAAAAAGCGCAATGGAAGAGATGTTTGACGGAACGGCAACGAATGCGCAAATATCAAGTTTCATAACAGCACTTAGAATGAAAGGCGAAACAGTTGAAGAAATAACTGCATGTGCCAAAGTTATGAGAGAAAAAGGCGTTCATGTAACTCCAACAAAAAGTGTTCTTGAAATCGTAGGAACAGGCGGAGATCTTGTAGGAACATTCAACATATCTACTACTTCTGCTTTCGTAGTAGCAAGTGCCGGGATACCGGTTGCAAAGCATGGTAACAGAAGCGTATCAAGTAAATCGGGTGCTGCTGATGTCCTTGAAAAGCTCGGAGCAAATATATCAATAGAACCTGAAAGTATGCTTGAAGTATTAGATGAAACAAATATATGTTTTTTATTTGCACCTAAATACCATGGTTCCATGAAATATGCAGCTCCTGTAAGAAAAGAAATAGGAATAAGAACAATATTCAATATACTTGGGCCTCTCACAAATCCGGCAGCAGCAAATTATCAGCTCATGGGTGTATATGATGAAAAGCTGGTAGAGCCAATGGCAAAAGTTTTGTCAAATCTTGGAGTTATCAGAGGTCTTGTAGTATGCGGAAATGACGGAATAGATGAAGTTACGATGACAGGACCTACAAAGGTTTGCGAAATTAGAAACGGTGAACTTAAAACATATGAAATAAATCCTGAAATGTTCGGAATGAAAACATGCAATTTAGAAGATATTCTTGGAGGAAGTCCTGAAGATAATGCCCAAATCACAAGAAATATTCTTCTTGGAAAAGAAATGGGAGCAAAAAAAGATATAGTTGCACTTAACGCCGGACTATCTATTTATCTTGGCAAAGATGACATATCAATGGAAGATTCGGTACTCCTTGCAAAAGAAATGATTGAGAATGGAAATGCCTATAATACCATGGAGAAATTTGTAGAAGCAACAAACAGGAAAGCGCTATCTAAAGTCGGAGCATAAAGGGAGCCAAAAATGGAAAGCATTTTAAAAAGAATAGTTGATGATACATATATAAGAGTTGAAGAATCCAAAAAGGTTATAAGCTATGAACAGATAAAGGAAACGGCTTTGGAATATGCCAAAAAAGATGATGAAACAAACAAATTCAAATTTGAAAAAAGTTTAAAGGGAGTCGGAGTTCATTTTATATATGAGGTAAAAAAGGCATCACCTTCAAAAGGCATAATTGCAAAAGATTTTCCATATATTGATATAGCAAAAAAATATGAAGAAAAAGGCGCATCTGCAATATCTGTTTTGACAGAGCCAAAATACTTTATGGGGAATATAAAGTATATAAAAGATATAGTAGATAGCGGAATAAAGATTCCTATTCTTCGAAAAGACTTTGTAATTGATGACTATATGATATATGAAGCCAAAGTATACGGAGCATCAGCTATTCTTCTTATTGCATCAGTTTTAGACATAGATACACTCTCCTATTTTCTAGAAACTGCGCATAGCTTAAATATGAATGCTCTTGTCGAAACACATAACGAGGAAGAAATAAAAAAAGTACTAAAAACAAATGCAAAAATAATCGGCGTAAATAATAGAAATTTAAATAACTTCGAAGTTGATTTAAATACAAGTTTAAAATTAAGAAATTTAGTCGATAATGACAAAATATTCGTATCCGAAAGTGGTATAAAAAGCCAAAAAGATATAGAACTTATGAAAAATGCAGACGTAAATGCGCTTTTAATAGGCGAATGGATGATGAGAGGAAATGAAAATGACAAAAGTTAAAATATGCGGAATAAGAACCAAAGAAGATTGCCTAATAATGAACACTTTTAAGCCGGATTTTGTCGGAGTTGTTTTTGCAGATTCAAGACATAAAGTAAATGAAAGGCAGGCTTGCATAATTAGAAATACATTAAATATAAATATACCGATAGTTGGTGTATTTGTGGATGATGATATAAATAAAATAGTAAGCCTCTATGATGCCGGTATCATACAGTATATACAACTACACGGAGACGAAAACGACGAATATATAAAGCTTTTAAAAAATAAGTTATGTCTCACAGCAAATGATATAACAGATGAAAAGGCAGACGAGATCATAATAAAAGCATTTAGAATAAAAGATACTAATAGTATAGAAAATATATATTATTGCGAAGAAGACAAAGTCTTAATTGATGCTTTTGATGATAATCTTAAAGGCGGAAGCGGTAAAAGAATAAAAGACGAATACTTATCTTCTATTTTTAACGTTGACAAGAAAATAATAATTGCAGGAGGAATCAATAAAGATAATGTAAAGGAAATTATTGAAAAGTATAATCCATATGCAATAGATATATCAACAAGTCTTGAAGAAGATAATCACAAAGACTATGACAAAGTAAAAGAATTTTTTGATATATACAAAGAAATAAGGAATGAAAAAGTATTATTTTAAAATAATAAATTACAAGTGTATGTATAAAATCAATCATTAGAATGTAAAAAACAACAAAAACTTATTTATTCAGTATATGTCACATACTATAAAAAATTATCATATGAAAACCATAATATATATAATTAAATGAAACGGAGAAAATATGGAACAATTACTTGATATCGATGTAGAAAAAACAGGCAGATTTGGAATATATGGCGGAAAATATATTCCTGAAACACTTATGAATGCGATAAATGAGCTAAATGATGCATATGAATATTATAAAAACAATGAGGAATTTGTAAAAGAACTTGATGACCTCATGAAAAATTACGCAGGACGCCCTTCTCTTTTGTATGAAGCAAAGAAAATGACAAAAGATCTTGGAGGCGCCAAAATCTATTTAAAAAGAGAAGATTTAAATCATACGGGAGCCCATAAAATTAATAATGTACTTGGACAGTGTTTGCTTGCCAAAAGAATGGGCAAAACAAGAGTAATAGCTGAAACCGGTGCAGGACAGCACGGCGTTGCTACTGCCACTGTTGCGGCTCTAATGGGACTTGAGTGTGAAATATTCATGGGAGAAGTTGATACCAAAAGGCAGGCTCTTAATGTATACAGAATGGAACTTTTGGGTGCAAAAGTAAATGCAATATCAACAGGAACTGGAACTTTAAAAGATGCCGTAAATGCGGCCATGAAAGAATGGTGTAACAGAATAGATGATACACACTATGTCATAGGTTCTGTAATGGGACCACACCCCTTCCCTATGATGGTCAGAGATTTTCAATCAGTAATATCAAAAGAAATCAAAGAGCAGATTTTGGAAAAAGAAGGTAGACTTCCAAATAAAGTAATCGCATGTGTAGGCGGAGGGTCAAATGCAATAGGAGCATTCTACGAGTTTATAAAAGATAAAGACGTAGAGCTTATAGGGTGCGAAGCGGCAGGTCTTGGAGTAGATACAGATATGAATGCCGCAACTATTGCAAATGGAAGCGTTGGTATTTTCCATGGAATGAAATCCTATTTTTGCCAAAATAAAGATGGACAAATCGCACCGGTATATTCGATATCCGCAGGACTTGATTACCCGGGAATTGGCCCTGAACATGCGTATTTGTCTGATATAGGCAGAGCAAAATACGTATCCGTAACGGACAAAGAAGCCGTTGAAGCATTCGAATATCTATCAAAATGCGAAGGAATAATTCCGGCAATAGAAAGTTCACATGCTATAGCCTATGCAATGAAAATTGCAGGAAGTCTCCCAAAAGATGAAATAATAGTTGTCAATCTTTCGGGAAGAGGAGACAAAGACGTGGCTGCAATAGCAAGATACAAAGGCATAGAATTATTTGAGTAAATAAGGAGAATATACAAAATGATTAGAATTGAAGATGCATTTGAAAACGGAAAAGCGCTCATTACATTTATAACAGCAGGTGATCCGGATCTTGATACAACAAAAAGTATAATAAAACAGCTTGAAGAAAACGGCTGTAATTTGATTGAAATAGGTATCCCGTTTTCAGACCCGATAGCAGAGGGAGAAGTTATAATGGGCGCAGATGAAAGAGCTTTAAAGGGCGGCGCCACCACAGATAAAATTTTTGATATGGTAAAAGAAATCAGAAGTGATATAAACATCCCTATGGTATTTATGACATATCTAAATGTGGTATTTGGATACGGAAAAGAAAAATTTATGGAAAAATGCAATGAATGTAACATTCAAGGAATAATAATTCCCGATATGCCATATGAGGAAAAAGGAGAACTACTTCAAGTTGCAAGCAAAAACAATGTAAAAATCATATCAATGATTGCGCCTACATCCGATGAGAGAATACAGATGATATCAAAAGATGCAGAAGGATTTTTGTATGTAGTATCATCTCTTGGAGTTACGGGGAAAAGAAAAAATATTACAACAGATATAGAATCAATAATCATGAAAATAAAAAATGAAACAAATGTGCCATGCGCTGTAGGATTTGGAATAGGCGATAGTGAAAGCGCCATAAAAATGGCAAGATACGCAGACGGCGTAATAATGGGCTCTGCTATCGTTGAAATTGCTGCAAAGTATGGGAAAGATAGCCCGAAGAAAATTGGTGAATTTGTTAAAGAAATAAGAAATGCATTAGATGAAAGCTATGCTAAAAAGCAAACAGCGTAAACTAAAAAATACAAAAAGTTTCCTTGATATAATAAAAAGATAAAAACTAAAATAGAGGCTCTAAATTTGCATAAAAACCAAATTAGAGTCTTTATTTTGCAAAAATTAATGTAGCAAAAGTTTACCGGTATGCTATAATTCCATATGTAAAAACAAATTTTAAATCAGGAGGAGAACAAATATGGCAAACTTTTTTGAAAAGCTTGGAGATAGCGTAACAAAAGGACTTGAAACAGTTAATCAGAAGAAAAATGATTTTGTTGAAACAAACAAATTAAACAGCGATATACGCGCAGCTCAAAATCAGAGAGATGAAGATATCAAAAAGCTCGGACAGCTTGTTTATAATTTCAAGAAAAATCCGGGTAGCGCAGAGCCTGATTACGATAGCATAATTGCTGATATGGATAGTCTCGACAAAAAAATCGAAGAGCTTAAATCCCAAATCAATGCACTTAAAAATGTACAGGCTTGCCCAAATTGCGGTTCAATGGTAGAAAGCGGCAATGCATTCTGTCCGAATTGCGGAAGTAAGATGCCTGTTCCGGCAGCTCCTAAGATGGAAGCAAAGAAAACTTGTCCAAACTGTGGAAATGAAAATGGTCCGGATGATAAGTTCTGTCAGAACTGCGGAACAAAGCTTGATGTTGCAAATGCTGCACAGACTGTAGCACAGACAGCACAAAACGTAGCGCAGGATGTAGCACAGACAGCGCAGGATGTTACAAACACAGCAAGTGAAGCCGTAAATACAACATCAACGCAGCCTACAGAAAATAATACAAATATTTAAAAAGAATAAAAAAGCAACAATTTAGTATCGAAGGGAATATCAAAAATGGAAAAGACAAAAGTTGGAATTTCAGTTGCAGCAGCTGCAGCAATTTTATATGTAACAGTAGTATCGGGAAGTGTTTTGGCACTCCTGCTTCTAGCCGGATATATTCTTTTAAAAGAAGACAATGCATGGCTTAGATGGAACGCAGTAAAAGCTGTTGCATTTTGGGCTGTATTCCAGTTCATTATTAGCGCAGTAGGTCTTGCACCTGATGTTATTGATATCATCGGCGGCATTGCAAAAGCATTTACAAATGTAAAGCCTGAGTTTGTATATCAATTAGATGCATTTTTCGGCAATGGAATTAACGGAATCATCGTATTTATAAGAGATTTGTGTGCACTTGTTCTTGCATTTAAGTCTTACAAGATGAGCTCAGTAAAAGTTCCTGTTGTTGATGATGTAGCTCAGAAGTCTATCAGCTAAGTGATTTAACATGTAAATATTTTGATGCGCTATAAATTAGATTGGCATCTAAAAATAACAAACCTTCCATAAAACGCAAATTACTATGAGTTTTATGGAAGGCTTTTTTGTTGTTAAATGAGCCTTTATTATGTTAGTATTAACTAAGCATAAAAGAAAGGATTTTGAAATCAATGCTTTTTAATTCATACGAATTTATATTTGTATTTTTACCGATTACACTTATAGGCTTTAATATTTTGCTAAGAAAAACAAAAGGAAAAGAGCCGATTATTTTTTTGTGCATAATGAGTATGATTTTTTATTTTTTATTTGATTACAGATATCTTCTCATACTCCTTGCATCCTCTTTGTGTAACTTATGTCTATCTTATTTTATGAAAAAAAATAAGGAAAAAGAAAAAAACAAATTGCTGATGATAATAGGCATAATATTTAATATATGCCTTCTTGGCTACTTTAAATATACGAATTTTTTTATTGAAAATATATCTGCGATTTCGGGAAAAGAATACTCGTCGTTAAATATAATACTTCCTGTTGGAATAAGCTTTTATACGTTTTCGCAGATAGCATTTCTTGTTAATAGATATAAGGGCGATTTGGAACATGAAAACATATTTTATTATATGCTTTATATCTCCTATTTCCCGAAAATATTACAAGGTCCTATAGCAGAGCCAAAATTTATGATAGATCAGTTCAAAGACAGAGAAAAACTGCTACTTACAAAAGATAAATTCTCTAAAGGAATCGTTTTGTTTGTGATAGGCCTTTCAAAAAAAATGCTCATTGCAGATGTATTTGCAGATCTTGTAAGTTATACTTTTTCACAGTATTACTATTTAGATACTATATGTATATTTATTGCTGGTATCTCTTCTGCCCTCAACATATATTTTGACTTTTCGGGATACTGCGACATGGCAGATGGAATATCTACTATGCTTGGAATAGAGCTTCCGCAGAACTTCAATTCGCCGTATAAATCAAAGTCTGTAAGACAGCTTTGGCAAAGATGGCATATGACACTTAATGAATTTCTCATTAAATACGTATATATACCTCTTGGTGGCAGCAGAGTTGGAAGAGGCAGATATATATTTAATGTATTGTTTATATTCTTTTTGTCGGGACTTTGGCATGGCGCAGGATGGACATATATAGTATGGGGACTTCTAAATGGCGTCATGGTCGTAATAGATAATCTCATTGAGCAAAGAAAAAATAAAGTTACAAAGAAAGAATATAAAGAAAATAAAATAATAGAAAAAGTCAGAACTACTCTCACATTTTTATTCTTTAGTTTTAGTGTATTGTTTTTCGAGGCGCCAACTATGGAAGTTGTAATTTCGATGGTAAAAAGTCTCTTCTTCTTTACCTGGCCGGGATTTGTAATAAGAAGCGCTTCAAATGTTGATATAAGTTATATGTACATATTCCAAAAGGCAGCAAGTCTTCTTGGAACAAATGTTGAAAATACGTTTTATCTTATACAAATGATTTTGCTTTTTGCTATTTCTTTTTATATTTTATCAAAAGACAATGCAAGAGAAATTGCAAAGAAAAAACTTACAACAAAGAGAGCAACTATTCTTGCAATTCTCTTTACGCTTTGCATCTTGTCACTAAATGACGTGCAAACATACGTATATTTTAATTTTTAAATTCGGATAGGTAATTTATAATGAATGAAAATATGGCACATAAATTTATAAAGCGATTTTTTCTTATAACTGCTGCTCTTCTAGTAATATCAGCTATGATAGTATATCTTTTTGACCCCTTTTATCACTATCATAAGCCGTGGTTTTCTTTAAAGGCAGTTCTTACGGAAAAAGAATATCAGGTAGTCGGAACACTTAGAAATTTTGATTATGATGCACTTATTGTGGGATCTTCCGTTACGGAAAATAATAATAATGCATGGTTTAGCGAGGATTTTGATTGCACAGCAATAAAAGCAGTCAGATCTTACGGCGCAACGGCAGACTTGTGCTACCTTTTGGACATAGCATACGAAAGTCATGATGTGAAAAAAGTATTTTATTGTATAGATACGTCCTCTCTTATAAAAGACACAACAATAACGTTTGAATCGTCGGGAGCACCAATGTATCTATATGATACGAATATATTTAATGACTATTTGTATTTATTAAATAAAGATGTAATTTTCGAGAAAATACCATATATGATAGTAAAATCATTAAGCTCTGACTATGATGAGAATCTATCTTATAACTGGGAAGAAGGTAAAATCTTTGAAGAAAGCGCGATGCTTAGCCATTATGCAAGGTCATCAAGTATAGATGAGATGAAAGATGAAAATTATTATGAAGAGAATCTATACGCAAACATTGAGCTTTTAAAGACAGAGATAGAAAATCATCCGGAGACAGAATTCACATTCTTTTTTCCTGTATATTCAATGATGTTCTGGGATAGCGCATATAGAAGCGGAGACCTTGACGCGTATATTTATAATGAAAAAATAACAATGGAAACATTACTTTCTTATAATAATGTTTCGGTGTACTTTTTTCAAAATGATGAAGAAATAGCGACAAACCTTAATAATTACATGGATAATGTGCATTTCTCATCTGAAATAAATCACTATATGGAACAAGCAATGCTAAATGGAGAATACAAAGTTACAACCGAAAACTTAGATGTTGTGATAGATGACATGAAAGAATTTTGCGAAAAAATAGTAAATGAGTATGTAAAGTATTACGAAGAAAATGATATGTTTACATATGATGTCGCATATTAAACTATGAGTATTTGGCAAGAATATAAAATGCCGCCATATAGTTTTGATATGTCACAATATGAATAAAAACAAAATTCACAAAGCTTTAAGTTTTGCGGGGCGTGCAATAATACAAAATATGGTCTATACTAGATTTAAATAAAGATTTAAGTAGTGAAAACACTTTATGGAGATGCTTATGGGAAAAAAATCAGGATTTTTATTTATGGGACTTTTGTCCGGAATAACAGCAGGTGGTGTTTTTGCGGGAAGTAAATTATATGATGAAGTTATGAAGCCCGTAGGCCACAAAGAAGGCGATGACAAATCAAACCTTATTACGGAAGGAAGACGATTCATCCGTCAAAATACAGAAAAAAGAGATATTTTTATAGATGCAATTGATAATTTGCGTCTTCACGCAGTTTACATTGCAGCAAACAAAGATGCACATAAATACGTAATTCTTGTCCATGGAACAAATGATGATGGCGAGAGCATGGGAATTTATGCAAAAAAATATCTTGAAAAAGATGTAAATGTTTTGATTCCGGATCTAAGAGGATTTGGTCAAAGCGAAGGAAACTATATTGGATATGGCGGAGATGACAGATTCGACATCATCGAATGG
>Ga0065711_1008478_pt1 | contig 29056 bp, 27 predicted proteins | sample Hoacrofraction12_FD_59098 | JGI IMG/M metagenome (GOLD analysis project Ga0065711, IMG submission 59098) | Hoatzin crop microbial communities from Cojedes, Venezuela - Epithelial fraction 12 v2 (version 2) | ecosystem: Host-associated > Birds > Digestive system > Esophagus > Crop | place... | reverse complement strand
AAAAAAAAAAAAAAAAGAAAAATCCATGATACTGGAAGTCAGCTATGCTGGATGGATGATATTGGACTTCCAGACCAAGACAGTAAAATACGTATTGGTGTCTGCATTACATGTATCTATCCATTACCTCTGCTGGCTAAATTAAAGAAAAATTGAGTCTCTGTTCTTTAATTTCTGCAACTCACACATGTCCCTAAATAAGGATCGTTAATCCCTGGTGCCGCCAAGGTTACGGCTCTGCTGTAGCAAGCAGTGGAGCTGGCAGGGAGCTCGCACCCGGCAGCCTTGCCACGTGAAAAGTCAGCACCACGACTGCACACCCTGGTGCCAGGTGAACCGCACGTCGATCTTAACTGGGAGACGTCAACACGGCAAGTCAGGCAGGGGAACACGACCCAATCCACGTGGCTGTACCAGCAGCTGAGCGTTCTCTCTTTCAGTGAAATAAATTCATTGGATATTCTTCTGGAATGCAAATATGCAGGAGTCTTCTCTTGCATTAACTAAGCAATGTCAGCCACATCGCTTGGCTCCTGATCACCCCGATTGCCAGCATCCCAGGGAAAGATCTTCTCTCAACAAACAGATACGAAGGGTGCCTCAGACTCTGTTCTTCTTGTCCTCTGAGCAATGACCATCTCTGGCTTCAACTCCAAAGTCTTCAAGCTTCCCATTGTTCTGATTTTCTCCCAGCCTGGTGCTTCTGGCTGCAGACGACGGTCATCACCAGTGGACACCTGCCCTACTGAGCTGAGTCCACGGCAAGGACTGGAGAAAGGCTTCGCCAGTGTGAATGCAGTGTGCCTCTGCTGCAGTCTCTGCTGAGCTGCGGACAGGACTCCTCCATGGCTCTGGCTGTTGGTGGGTGGTCTGAGCTGCCTAGAGAAGAGGAACACACTTTGAGCTTCCAAGCCAAGGGCAGACCCAGTTCAGGGCACTGTGGCCAGGCCCCAGCTCCAGCTGCATCGTCTTTTCTCAAGTTGGGCAAGACTGAGTGTTGCAGCAAAGAACCTCACTGGTGATCAAACTGGTAAGAGCTGCTGTCCCTCCTGCAGCAGGGAGGCCATAACCCGTGGGGTGCTTTTCCAGGTCTAGCTGTGAGAGCAGAGATGGGTCGGGAGCACCCTCAACTCTGTCCCCGCTTCTGAGGTGAGCTGCACACTGGCACAGGGCTGCCCCGAGAGCATGGGGAACAAGCAGGGAAAGGGAGTGTGGGGAGGTGATCGGAGACCTCTTGGCTGCTGGAGCTCCTTGTCACAGCAGAGCAGGGCTGGGACCACCAGCCCTGGCTCCAGGCCCCCGAGCTGCCGGGGGAGGGACTCGCCTGGTGGCTGCTCAGCTGCCAATGCAGTTTTACCATCTCGATGACTGCAATGACGAGAACAATTCTCAGATGCTGTTGGGAGGCCGGGATGTAACAGTGGGGCTGGGACACCCTGAGCCAGCCCTGTCCTTGGGGAGCTGCTGGGGAAGTGCGGTCCTTGCAGATCACTTCTGCCACCTTCCCATGGCTGCACAACTGCGTGGCTTTGCTTCCAGCCCCGGTTTCAGAAGCTGACCTTGATTACCACAGTGCTGCCTACCGAGGAGCAGCCTCCCTGCCTCCTCTCCCTTACCCCCAAGACCAGCACTTGTGCCTGCGCCGGTACCTCCTCAGGGCAAAATGCTCTGGTGAGCTTCCTGCAGGCGTGCTGCCACCAGCGGGATGGGGGGACCTGGGCTTCCAGAAGGTCTTGCGGGGGACCAGCTCTGAGCCCGTGGCTTCCATTGGCCACGTTGACCTGGCAGCTGCTGCCAGCCAGTGAAGGCATCAGCCTCCCTGGCCGGCTTCATCCGGGTGCGGACTGGAGGAGTGGTGGGGCTGACATGGGTCTTTCAGCTCTTCAGAGTTGTACTTTCTTCTGCCTGGTGGTTAAAAGCTATGAGGAGGCTTTCGTTCGTGCTAAATATCATGTGTGCGCTTCTGTGCCTGGCTGTTTTAATCAACTGAAAATTAATGGTTCAGCTCCAGAGACCGCGGCCAGGCACTGAGAAGCCTCTTGTTGCCTCTGGAAATCAGTGCAGCTGGAAGGTGTGGTGGCCTGCTGCGCCTGTGTACGTGCCAAACACCCACCCTGCCTTTGAGGACGGCTCTCTCATCAGTGGTGTGCAGTTGTGCTCCCTACATGTATGAGAGGATCCGGCCATGGCAAGGCTTGCAAGCACAAGTTCAGGGGCTGCTTAAGGAAACGTGGTCTTAAAGAAGTTGGGTTGGTGTACTGGTATCCAAGTCTTTAACTCCCCTTTGATTTAGCAACGAACTTTCCTCCCATTTCCTGGAAAGGGGAACCGGTGTGCAGATGTTATTCAACTCATTTTTTTTTTTCAGATAACAGTTCTGCTGGAAATAGTTGCCTGGAGGACAGGTGTGGGTGTTCCCTTGTGCTCCAAGAGGGATGAGTTGGCCAACAGGTAGCCAACACGGAGCCTCCTCACACCTTCCTTACGGTGAAGTGTAGCTGTTGCCAGGGAAAACCCGAAGGGTTCCTCTGATCCCTGCACGCAGTTTCCAAAACGTGGAGAGACACCTCTCCATTCTCAGGTGGAAAAATGGAAAATGGAGACAAAAATCATTTTAATGCTGGTGGGTCAGAGCAAACACAAGAGCCTGAAGATAATGAAGCTTCTGAGAGCACAACACAGTTGGCATTTAATGGACAGCTCACCTCTTCAGCTGCTGAGAGGTATTTAAATGTGAGCGGTTCAGTTCCTGCACCTCTGGGACACTGCAGTCATTAATGCCTGGGACGTGTGTGAGAGAGGGAGAGAGAGAGAAGGTGACCTTCTGTATAAAACACTGAGGGCGCACAAACATAGCGGACTGTCATAGCTGCCAACACTCCCCAGCTCGCCAGACCTTTCCTTGAGGAAAGCCAGTGGGATTTGCAAAACCACGGACTGAGCGTCATCGTCTGCTGGGTGCGAAGCCGATGAGGTTTGGTAGCCCTCCTGCGCCCCTGGCCCCGCGTCGGGCAGCGAGCCCTGGGCAGCCCTGGCACTGGCGTGGGCAGGAGGGAGCGGGGGGCTTGGCGGCGGCGCGGTGGGGCTCTCTGTGGCCGCTCTCACCCGTGTCGGGAGGTTTAAATTAGAGGGGTATGAATCCCTAATTGCACGGTTTGGCCAAATATGTCGAAAGGGTTTTCAGCTAAAGCTAAACTGAAGTATTTGTGGAACAATAATGAGATGATGTATTCGGCTCCCCTGAAGCAGAATTGTAGTCAGAGATGCTGGTTTCCAAGGCAAAAGGCAGCACAGCTAATGGAGGGGGAGGAAAAAAGGCTGAGTGCGATGCGGCAGGGGGAGAAAGCAGGGTACTGCAGTGTCTGGGCATCAGCAGCGAAAGGCTAGCTGCAAATAATGCTGCTCCCGGCACTTTGGGGTTTTGTGGACTGTCATATGGAGGCTGTATTGATTCCTGGACACCGGTGCTGAATTTCAACATCTGATAGTCCTGCACAACAGCAGTTCTTGAGCTTATTTCCTTACAGAAGTACAATTTCTGTGTGTGAAAAGAGCTCTGTGTTAAGCAATGCTCCGAGGGAGAAGAGCTGGTTTTATTAGGATCTGCAGAAGCGACTGCTGGGGGGAGCAGAGGCTGTGGCTTCTCATCTGCTCTGACCTGGCCAGGTCCTGAGGAGCTGCTTGCAGCACCTGCGGATCAGGACTTCCCCTCCCGTACCTGCTGCCGTTCCTGCTTCGGGATTTTTGTGCTTACTCTCATTTTCTTAAATGTGAAAACAAGGTCTCACCAAATGATAAATACCGAAGCAGGCCCTTTTAGTCAGCTTTACAGTACTGCAAAAGTAGCTTGACTTGTTGTCCTAGTTTTGGCATGAAACCAGCATTTTTCTACTAAAAACTAGGAAAAAATAATTCTGTATGATACACTAAAGATACATGCAATGGATGCTATTATTCATCTCTAGACTGAAAATCCAGCCACAATGTTGGAACCTGATTCAACAGAAATTTACTTTTTTCCTGTGTGATGTCTGTCCTTTACACTTCTTGTAAGTACAGAATTCACTTCAGCAAAAGAAAAATCACCTTTCTGTGCAGCATAAACTCTTGGCAGTGCTGCAGAATCAATTCTGCCAGACCTGTAAGAGGAGCTGTATTTCCTTCTCGGTGGCTACTCCATCACTGCTCCCTCTGGAACTGCCGGCCCAAACACCTCTGGGTCTGGATGAGGCTGCCGCGTTTTCAGGTGCTATCAGGAAACTATGAATGGGCAGGTCTCTGAACTTATCATAGACTCATAGAATCATTAAGGTTGGAAAAGATCTCCAAGGTCATCAAGTCAAACTCTCAACCCAACACCACCAGGCCTGCTAAACCATGTCCTGAAGTACAATATCCACACGTTTTTTGAACCCCTCCAGGGATGGTGACTCCACCACCTCCCTGGGCAGCCTGTTCCAATGCCTGACCACTCTTTCAGTAAAGAATTTTTTTCTAATATCCAATGTAAACCTCCCCTGATGCAACTTGAGGCCATTGCCTCTCATCCTATCTCTAGTTACCTGGGAGAAGAGACCAACACCTGCCTCACTACAGCCTCCTTTCAGGTAGTTGTAGAGAGCAACAAGGTCTCCTCTCAGCCTCCTCCAGACTGAACAACTCCAGTTCCCTCAGCTGCTCCTCATAAGACCTGTCCTCCAGACCCTTCACCAGCCTCTTTGCTCCTCTTTGGACATGCCCAGCATGTGTTCGCTTCTCGGCCTTTTGGCTAAGATCAAGTGTAGTAAATTCTTTAGGAAAACCCTACAATAATTTCCGCATTTCGTATCTCTGCATGGATCCTGTACCTGTGGTCTGTGTATTTATATACTCTTTTTTAATGCAGGAGATACTGAATTTGGTTAGCCAGGCTGCAGCAGCAGGAATCCCTCTCTCCTCATGTGAGGTATGCGCCTTTTAGGATGCCGTTGTGTGTGGAGTAATAGCTGCTGGCTCTAATGCAGTCATTACTAAGCAATCGTAGGAAAGGTTCAGAGAAAATAGCAGAGAACCACATCCCGCCAGTCACGTGGGGAAGGAGGAAATGAGACTGCTGTACTCCCAGCCGATACATAAAATGCTTTAGATTATAGATGGGAGGGTGGGCTGGTGTGCGGGTGCATCATGGGATGAGTGATCTTGGGCTGGTGTAAAGGAACATCTCGAACGCCGGGGAGCAAACTGGAGGACTGGGGTCTGCTCTCATGGGCAGCCATCTCACAGCCTTGCTCTTAGTTTTCTTTTCCAGCGCATCGTCTCTTTTGGGCCTTTTGCATCTGGGTTATGCCAAGCTGCAGGACAGTATTCACAGCGGGGGGAGGGAGATTATCCTACCAGCATGTGAATACAAGTCTAAGCTGATATAATATCCCCGTTAGGAGAAGGGCAGATGGGAAAGGAGGTTGCACTGATTTTGCCCTATTTAGCTTCGCTCTTATGTTGGTCCCTCAGTGCTTTTTTTGCATCTGTCTTAGAAGATGAGGATCCACCATATATAAATGCATGAAGCTCATGTATTACATGATGCTGTTGTGCAAACTGGTCTGTTGAATCTGTCAAACCTAACTGGCCTGATGAACTGTTTAGAGAGCTACAGCTGCCTGATGGATTTTGCTCAGTCCTCCTCAGATCAGACTACCCTGGGATGCATCAGCAAACTGGAAATTGCTGTACAATTTATTTCCTTTCCTTTCAAAGGCTATAAGTTGTGACTGGGCAGCCTTAGTTGGGAACCTTTTGGCAATTGCCTGTTGTCTCTGAGCAGGCATGTGCTCTGATGCAAATATTTGGAAATCAGAAAGGCTGGTTCTTATTTATGTGAAGGACCAGAGGTGCTGTGTGGGAGGTTTCAGTGCTAGCAGATGTGCAATTTGCACATGGCGCCTTTGTGCTGACAGCGGTGCAGAGGGCTCCCAGCCCACAGAACCTAGAGGACACCCGCGTCATTCAGGGGGTTGGAACCAGATGATCTTTAAGGTCCCTTCCAACCCTTACCATTCTATGATTCTGTGATTCAAGTCAAAGTGATTCCTATTAATGTCCGGGGGACAGAGTGTCCTGACTGAGCACCACACAAGGGTAGCAACTGCAAAAGGACCAATCAAGGAACCAAGACCTTTTAGACTCTCCTGCAGAAGTAGTTGTGTGAAATGGCCTACAGAGCACTGGAGACGCGGTATCAATGCAGATGTTTTACAAACTTCAGTCAGCTGAAACTTCATTTTGTCACGCTATCCTTTTTGCAGGAAATGATAATGCACTAACAGAAGTAGCCAGTGTGAGGATATTGATTTTTAGGAGTATTCTGATAAATGAGGATCTCAGGAAGCAGACTTGGCGGGTCTCCAAGGTTTGCCAATAGATAGCAGTAGCAAAAAGAAAAAGGTACTGAGAAACATGGCCCCATCTGATTCCCACAGTAGCTCATGGAAGGTTTTCTGTTGACTGCAGTAATTTTTTTTTTTAATTTGGCCTGTACCAAACATGGTGAGAGCTGTGATGGTAGTTTCCCACTAAAAGACTTCATCCTTTTTCTGAATTCAGGAGATCTCAGACCTTTTTGAGACCAGATTCAGGTCGCGCTGGGATAGGGATCCCTCTGGATGCCTCAGTGAGTCAACAGCTAGGCTGGGTCAGTCTTCCCCTCCCGTAGTTTTCCTTTGAGGACTTCTTGCAAGGGGCCAGAGGGGGAAAGTGGTCCTTCTCTTGGTGGCTTGTTCTTTTGCTCTGCCCATGATGCAAATGCAGCTACAGAGGGACCTGGGGACAGGTTTACTCTGTCTAGGTGATTATGGTGCCACTTCACAAGTGGTGCTGTTATGCTTTATTTAAAAAAAAAAAAAAAAATCCTCCTAAAGCTTTGTCATGTCTAATGTCTTCAAAACCAAGCTACTGGTCTCAAGAAAACTGTTAGCACACTTCTGAATAATTACAGAAGAGAAAACAACATTTGTGAAGAGAAGGAGTTAGTAGTGCCAGCCATTTCAGTCTACACCCTGATTTCCTTTACCAGATGCAAAGTCATCCATGTGTCCTCCCTCTTGGAAAGTCCATTAATATTTGCTTTGAAACGTACTCCCTTTAACAGAGACCAGCTTTGGAAATGTACCATCATCTTCTTATTGTCTATTGTTAGGACTGAAAAGCATGAGGGAAGAGGTCTGGAAGATTTGCCACCATGCTCTCCTGAGTGTAACGACATGAGTCTGTAATTACAGTTGGGAGATGACAACCATGCTGATCTTTGAAAGGTCATGGAGATCATGTGAGGTTGCTAACATCAGGAGAAAAGCAAGTGTTGCTCCCATCTTGGTGGGGAAAAAAACCTAAACAAAAAGCAAAAAGTATATATGGAAACTACAGGCTGGTCACCCCCTCCTTTGGTCCCTGGGAAAACCACGGAGTGACTTCTCCATACTTGTGTCCAAGCTGGGACATTATGGTCTGGATGGGTGGGCAACCAGATGGATAAAAGTAAAAACCTTGTTGGATGATCAGGCTCATGGGTTAGAGGTTAATGGGTTGCGCTCTACCTGGAGCCCACTAGCAAGTGGGGTGTCACAGGTCTATTGTAGGACCTGTTCTATTCAACATCTATATCAATGACCCGGAGGAGGCAACAGAGTGCACTTGTGAAGTCTGCAGATGACACCGAACTGAGAAGACTGGTCAGTACGCTGCCATTCAGAGAGATCTAGGCAGCCTGGAGGAACGCATCAGCAGGAACCTCATGAAATTCAACAGGAACAAATGCAAAGCCCTGTCCCTCTGCAACAGCGCAGACGAGGGGCACTGCCTGGCTGGGGGAAGCCAGGCTGAAAATGCCCTTTTGCCATGTAACTGAACGTCCAGTGTGAGGGTGGCCAGGCCTTGGAGTGGGTTGTCCAGGGAGACTGTCCCGTTTCTTTGTCCTCAGAAGTTTTCTGGATCCCAAGTGACCTGGCCAGTTCTCACAGCTGACCTTGTTCTGAGCAGCAGGTTGGACTAGAGACCTCCTGAGGTCCCTTCCAGCCTGAAGTGTCCTATGGTCCTAAGGTCGATGAAATGCTGAAACTTTGTCAGAGCTACAAATTATAGCTTGATGCATTACTTACCCTCTCACGCATGCAGCAGCCCCAGTCTCATTTGGTACATATCTGTGTCCAAATGGTTTCCTGACAATGGCAAAAAAAAGAGATATTTCCATTAAAAATTGCCCCACAGTGAGTAGTGATATCAAATCGTGCTGCCGAATGCCAGGGCTGAAGCTGTTTCTTCCTACGTCTGCTGGAAAACTCCTTACTTAAAAACTGGGAGAGTATACAACACTGGTTGGCACAGCACTAGGAAAAAGCCAGTCCCGCTCTTTGAAGCGGCCCTAGGGAGGACGGGAGGAGCAGGAATGGCTGCAGCATCCTCTGATGGGGCTCTGCTGGGACAGAGGAGGAAAGCTTCATGCTGGGGAAGAGGAGGAGAACGCCTTTCTCCAGCCCTGCCTTGAATGATGGTGGCTTTGCGTGGTGGGTGGTCAGGACCCCTGCGTACTTAGAAGCTTTTGCCTTCTAGTCTGGAGTGAGTCAAGCAATCCATATTAACATAAATGTAAGAAAGGCTAGTCAGAAAAAGGATAATTCATTTTCTCTGTTGTGCTTAGCAGTGTCTCCAATTCAGATGATTCTGCCAAAAAAACCCGTGGGTAATGAGATAAAAGTATGAGGTGGTTTGTTTCCTATCCAGGCCATCCTTCTCCTCTGGCAGATACCTCACAGCTTCGAAAAAATTGTACGGCTTCAGCTAAACAGCCCTGGCTTTCCTGTGCATCCTCTGCATGAAAGTGGTCTCCGAGCCCCTAAATCAATACATTCCTTCCTGTCCCTCTGAGATCACTTATCTGCAGTTGCTTCGCTGCTCTTCCTGTAGACTGCTGAGCTCGTTGGTTTGCCGACTGCACGGGGCATGTTGCAAGAAAGTGTCAAATTCCTGTCCCCCAGCTCAGACCACTTCGAAGCCATTTCCCTCTTCGGTTGCAGCAAAGCCCCGTTCCTGGAAGCTGCAACTCGTTCTGCTGCTCCATCCTACTGCAAGGCCATGTGTCATTGTCAACAAGAAGGCAATTCCTGATGAATGAAGAAAAACTTCTCTACAAATGGCCCGAAGCGCTGTTAGGCTTTGCTACAAGCCAGTGCAGTGGAAATCCAGTATTGATTTTGGAGGGTTCAGGCAGGGGCAGTGCTGGATCTCCCTCCTGCCACATGCTCTGGGGTAGGATGTCCCTGGCTCTGCCCCACAGCCTTGCTACACCCCCACTTAGTGCTGCACCATCCTGCAGCGGGGAGTGGAGATAACTGAAGACACTTTTACTCCATCCAGCAAGTTTTGGGTACTGCTTAGCTGGTTTTTGAGCTGTCAGATGACTTTAGGCTATACCTTGATATAATGTTCATGGAGCCCCTGGGGAAAACTCTTCTGCTCCATGCATTTCCCTCTGGCTGTGTGCCCCATGCCAGGGGATGCTGCTGTCCCCTCGGCTCTGTCCCCACAACCCCGGTCCCTTCAGGGCTGTGCTTGCTGCGCTGCTGCTCCCAGGCTCTGCAGCAGGGATGCGGAGTGGGGCCTGGACTGCTCACGGGCACGTGGCACACACTACAGCTTTCGGAGTCGAATGGCTCACTTGCCTGCTTGTAAGGAGAGGGAATCGGAGAATCATAGGTTGGAAAAGAGCTCTAAGATCATGAAGTCCAACTGTCACCCCAACACCACCATGCCTACTAAACCATGTCCCTCAGTGCCACATCTACACATTTTTTAAACACCTCCAGGGATGGTGACTCAACCACCTCCCTGGGCAGCCTGTTGCAATGCCTGACCACTCTTTCAGTAAAGAAATTTTTCCTAATATCCAATCTAAACCTCCCCTGACACAGTTTAAGGCCATTGCCTTTCATCCTATCACTAGTTACCTGGGAGAGGAGACCAACCCCTGCCTCACTACAACCTCCTATCAGGCAGTTGTAGAGAACAATAAGGTCTCCCCTCAGCCTCCTCTTCTCCAGACTAAACAGCCCCAGCTCCCTCAGCTGCTTCTTATAAGACTTGTGCTTTAGACTCTTCACCAGCCTTGTTGCCCTTCTCTGGACATGCTGCAGCACCTCAATGTCCTTCTTGTAGTGAGGGGCCCAAAACTGAACACAGTACTCCAGGTGCGGCCTCACCAGTGCTGAGTACAGGGGCACGATCACCTCCCTACTCCTGCTGGCCACACTATGCCTGATACAAGCCAGGTTGCCGTTGGCCTTCTTGGCCACCTGGGCACACTGCTGGCTCATGTTCAGCCGACTGTCGACCAGCACCCCAAGGTCCTTTTCCACCGGGCAGCTTTCCAGCCACTTTTCCCCAAGCCTGTAGCGTTGCGTGGGGTTGTTGTGACCCAAGTGCAGGACCCGGCACTTGGACTTGTTGAACCTCATACAGTTGGCCTCAGCCCATCGATCCAGTCTGTCCAGATCCCTCTGTAGAGCCTTCCTATCCTCGAGCAGATAGACATTCCCACCCAGCCTGGTGTCATCTGCAAACTTACTGAGGGAGCACTCGACCCCCTCATCCAGATCATTGATAAAGTTGTTAAGCAAGACCGGACGCAGAACTGAGCCCTGGAGAACTCAGCCCAGGGAGAAAAAGAAATGTATTGGTTTCACAGCAGTTTATGCAGCAGAGCCGTATATCATGGCGTTTCAGGGATGGAGGTACCAGCTTCCCACCACTGCAGCCATGAGCATCAGTGGGCATGGACAGACCCAGAGGCACCTCCAGATTGGAGAGCAGGGGGTGAGCAGGCGACTGCACAGCCATAGCTCAGCACCGTCCCTCCCCTGACTACCAACTGTGTGTGCGCACGGGGGTGAATGTCATCCTCAACCCAGAAGGCTTCCCAAGCCGTAGGTGTTGGCTGTGTGGTGGGAAGTTGGCTCCAGGAGGCCATGCTGGCACCTGCAAGCTTGAAAATTTTCCCTTGCCCTCATAATTGACATAATTACCCAATTACAGGAGTGAGATGTCAACCGAGATTCACATCAAAGGGGGAGCCAGGAGGATGGCTGCAGCCACGTGAAATTCTGGCTGAAAAGCAAAATACCTCGGCTGCAGCTTCTGCTTGAACACCAGGTAATTTCCCCTAATCCCTGCTGTTTCCCTCTTCTGGTGTCTCTGTTTTTGACCAGGAACTGAGCAGAAACCATGCATTATTTTGTGGTTTCACTAACACAGAAAGCCCATTAGCGTGCCCTTGCCTGGCCCCAGGAGCTGGGCACGTCGCTACCACGGAGAGCATCCCAAAGACGGCACGTGGGTGTTGGGGTGCAGCATGTGTTTCGTCTCCTATAAACCAAGGAGAAGATGGGGAGGAAATCTGTCCCAGTGGTGTGTCTTACTCTCATGAAACATTTTCTTTTATTGGCTATTTGATGCTGGCAGAGACTGCTCCAAATCAGAGAGGGTGCCTTAGATGCTCACACTCTGCCTGCAGAGACAGGCATGGCTGGATGCGGTGACTGCAGGTAACCGTTCCCTGCTTTCTCGGCACAAAGTGTTGGCATCGCCTTGGTACCAGCAAACTGCGTAGAGAAAAAAAACAGGCGGTTGCAAACGCCACCGGCAGCGTTCTCTCAGCTGCAGTAAAGCAGAGAAGTGCTGAACGGTGGCCACTTCCCTGCCTGAGGGGCTGCCCCTGGGTTTTGCTCATCTGTTTTTAAAGTACATCTTATTGACACTTATACATGTGCAGCGGCGCGGAGCCGCAGCTGAGCTCTAGCGAGAAGAAAGCGTTTGAGCTCCTGGACAGGCTTCGCTGAAGATAAGCAGTCCAAAACGAGGTTCAGAGGGGCTTCTGACTCCTTCCCTGCCTGCTGCTGCCAGCACGGCCTCCAGCATCCTTCTGTGCACGCTGGCCTATTGACCCTGTGTTTGGACACAGGAGATGCTGGTCTCAGCTCGTGTCTCTTAATGGTATTTCTTAATTTGCTTTTTGAACACTTGTACTGTGATAGATCCAAAAGGCTGTCACAAAAGCCTTTGACGCTATTTCCCACAGCATCCTCCTGGAGAAACTATCTGCCCGTGGTTTGGACGGGTGTACACTTTGCCAGATAAAGAAATGGCTGAATGGCCGAGTGCAGAGTGGTGGTGAGTGGAGTTAAATCCAGCTGGCGGCCGGTCACAAGTCGTGTTCTCCAGGGCTCAGTTTTGGGAACCAGTCTTGTTTAACATCTTTATCAATGATCTGGATGAGGGGATCAAGTGCTCCCTCAGTAAGTTTGCAGATGACACCAAGCTGGGTGGGAGCGTTTATCTACTCAAGGGTAGGAAGGCTCTGCAGAGGGATCTGGACAGGCTGGATCAATGGACCAAGGCCAACTGTATGAGGTTCAACAAGGCCAAGTGCCGGGTCCTGCACTTGGGTCACAACAACTCCACAAAACGCTACAGGCTTGGGGAAGAGTGGCTGGAAAGCTGCCTGGTGGAAAAGGACCTTGGGGTGTTGGTCGACAGGTGGCTGAACATGAGTCAGCAGTGTGCCCAGGTGGCCAAGGCGGCCAACGGCATCCTGCCTTGTATCAGCAGTAGTGTGGCCAGCAGGAGTAGGGAGGTGATTGTGCCCCTGTACTTGGCTCTGGTGAGGCCACACCTGGAGTACTGTGTTCAGTTTTGGGCCCCTCACTACAAGAAGGACATTGAGGTGCCAGAGTGTGTCCAGAGCAGGACAACAAGGCTGGTGAAGAGTCTAGAGCACAAGTCTTATGAGGAGCAGCTGAGGGAACTGGGCTTGCTGAGTATGGAGAAAAGGAGGCTGAGGGGAGACCTTATCACTCTCTATAACTACCTGAAAGGAGTTTGTGGCGAGGTGGGTGTTGGTCTCTTCTCCCAGGTAACTAGCGACAGGACGAGAGGCAATGGCCTCAAGTCATGTCAGGGGAGGTTTAGATTGGATATTAGGAAAAATGTCTTTACTGAAATAGTGGTCAGACATTGGAATGGGCTGCCCAGGAGGTGGCTGAGTCACCACCCTGGAGGTATTTAGAAGATGTGTAGATGTGGCACTGAGGGACATGGTTTCGTGGTGGACTTGGCAGTACTACGTTAATGGTTGGACTGGGTGATCTTAAAGGTCTTTTCCAACCTGAATAATTCTATGATTCTATACACCATGGGCCAGCATGAGCCTGGCAGGCAGCAGTGCCATCCCTTTGGAAGGGATGTGGTTGGGCAGGGGGGGGCTAGTCTTGCACCCCAGCGTTACTGCTCCAGGCCACTTGCATCCTCCTCTCCTCAGTAAGTTGGACAAAAAGGGCAGAACAGGCTTTGTCCTGGACTCAACTGGTGCACAGGTTTTTCTGCAAGGGAGTATGAGCTATACAAGGCTTAACTGCCTGTTTTTCAAAGAAGCTGAGCAAGGGTGGGCAGTAGGTGGGCTGGGACCCTGCGCTATGTGAGTGAAGGTCCTGCGGGCCATGAGGATGTCCCTGGTAGGCTCCCCAAGACACCAGAAGTGTGGAGGGTGGGTGGATGTGTGGCCAGCAGATATGGCAGACACCCCCACCCTGGGGCTGAGTGGGGTCATGGGGCAGGGGGTGCCAGCTGAGGAGCACCAGGCTGGATTCATATTGAAAGGCTTTTCCAGCCTTATTTTGTGACTCTGCTTCTGTGCTCAGGGATAGATTTCTTTGTCAGCCATACAAATATGAAAGTCTGTGTTATCAGGAGATTTTTATTGGTAGATACATGTATCATTTGACCTTTTGCTTTCAGTTGTCCAAGATGTGCAGTGAGTCCCAGAGCAACCTTTTCACATCATCATAGAAACCACTGCTGTCATAGCACAGAAACTTCATTCTAGCCTAGATTTCTGAGGAAACAAGGTATGTAAACTCATGCCAACTGTCTGTCCCTCTGTCTCGCCAGCCAGGCAGCCAGCTGGGTCTGCCTGCTCTCAATGGCTTCCGATACCATTGATAAGCTCTGTCTCAAAGTGGAAGGCAGGTGATGGTCCCAGCAGTGAGAAGATCCTGCAGGGGATGCAAGGAGTGATGTCTGGGTGGGTGAGAGGGATGGAGACCCAAAGTGGGAAGGCAGGAGTGTGATCTGGGTTATTTGTTGCTGGTTTGATCCACCAATGGCCAACACAGGGAGCAGAGGGGCATGACACCAGCACATGGAGATGGCCCGTTTCCCACTGGAGTTACTGGGTAGATGGATGCCAGCTGGGGATAAGGGTGGTAAATAGGACATGAGTGAAGGGGTGACGATTTTGGACCTAGCTGAGTAGGAAATTGGGCTCTGCTGCCTCTGCCATCCCCAAGGAAACCAGCTACTGCAAAGCAGAGCTCGGGCCGGGCAGTTGGGAAAGGTGGAGGGGGGGGAGAATCTGCCCAGGGCTGGCCTGGAGGGCACCGTTATTTCCCCCTTGTTTCCTCTTGGTCAAATCAAGGCAACACATCTGCATTTCATGTGAGGTCCGAGGGACCAGGCGCTTCGCCTCCCTCCCTGCCCGCCCCTGCCTCCAGGATCTGCCTGCCTTCAGGAGGCCACATGCTCATTAGTTTTACTCCTATTGTGCAGGCTACAACCGCAGTTTTGGCAACCCTGATTTATATTGCCAGTGCGTGCCAAGCGCGGCAGACAGAGGCCAGGGCACCACTTGGCAGAGAACAGGGAGGCAAATTGTCCTTTTCCCCCCATGGATGTGCTCTCTGAACTCAGGGCACCCTGGGGTTCATGGGCTCCACACGGCAGGAAGACGGTGGAGTGCAGTGAGGAAGGGTTTTCCCATTTTGAAAATAATATTTTGAATAACTAATAGCTAGTAGTAACTCCTGCCTCATTTATCCTCTTTTCTGTCTTTCTGGCCCTTCAAACTTGTAGGCTTGTTTTAAAAAAACAATCTTTGTGAGATTTTACCCTGAAATAATTCCAGATCTCATAAATTCAAACACACTGTGTATTGGGTGTGCAAGGATCATAAGCCCCACGGTGAGGCTGCAGGGGGAAGAACATCTAGATATTACCAGGGCTTGCTTTGCCACATCACTGGTTTTATGGGGATAAAACTGTGCTGCAGACGGGGCTTCAAGAGCCTGTGGCGTAACACCCCTAACTTTCTCTAAACATTTTTAACAGATCCCAGGTGAGCCGTAACCTTCTCTGACTTATAGATGTCATTTTGCTGTATCCAAACATCTAGCCAATATTTAGAGCCTTGCAAGCTATTTTCATCTGGACAGAAAACCGCCCTGGGATGTTATTCAGCTTATTTCAAGGGTTTCTTCTGCTGTTGTTTAGCATTTCTGTCCGTTGCCCATCGGTCTTTTTACCTCCATTTTTAGATTCATGCCTGTTCCCACTCGTGAATGTCCAGGCAAACCCGCTCCTGCGGTTTGTTGTCTGCCTGGGCCTTGCAATGATGTTGCAAGATAGGAGCTGCACATGTCTTACACTTGTCCAGAGTGGTGGTTTACGGGCCAGCTGACACCAATGGGACCTCCAGGCTCCAATGTGACAATACAAAGGGGAAGCTTTTCAAGGGCATAAAGATGATCAGATTGTAGGTTGGTCACCTCCTGTGAACCAGATGAGGATATGCCAAACTGCGCAGGTTTGCAACCCTGAAAGACCTTTGAACTCCAACAGATGGGGTCAATTCTGCACACATCTGGTTGCGTGATGTGACTGGGCATCAGGGCCCTTGAGACCCCTCAGAGCAGCAGCCTTCCTTTGCCAGGACTTGCTCTTTCAGGATCCTTTCCCCCTTCCTGAGCCTTTCAGAGTCACTGAGCTGTGAAGCAGACCCCGAGGGTGAACTCTACCACATCCAGGGGTTTACGTACCCAGCTGCATCCTCCTCCCGGGGCCTTCTTGGCCACTTATACTGCTTCTAACCTCTGTGGTGATTTTTGAAAGTGATTTGGGGCAACTGTACACACCCTTGGTTTCATAGGAAGCAATGTCACAATATGCCAGAGCCAAAGCCTGTCACACAAGGACTGGTGTTAGTGGAGATGGGGACACAGTGGTGGGTTGATCTGAGCCTGCCATGGTCTCGCAGGAGGGGTCTCCCAAAGGCACCCTCCTCCTCCTACCTTCCCAACCCAAGCCGTTTCCAAGCGGCAGCAGCGCTGCGGACCAGCTGTAGGGACGTCGGCTCTCACCAGGCTGCGGGAGGAAGGACACGGCGAAATCAATGGGCAGCATCCATTTACTGTAATGGGCTTTGGTTTGGGTCAATGGCTTTCTTCCTCCTATTAATCATCGTTGCAGTCCACCATGCAAAGGCAGTGCTGGAAGCTAAAACAGAAGTAATCCCGTCCCTGCAGAGAAGGAAGACAACCCATTAGCAATGCAGGCGATGATCTCTTGCTTGCATTTGCTCTCTCTGTCTGTCTTTTAATTGTGACAGGGGTTACAAGTGGAGGAAGGACTGGGCTCAGTTTGTATATCCATTTTTCATTAAAACGATTGCTCGGAAAGAGGTGTCCTGTGCACAGGTTTCCCTGATTAATCATTGACATTTATGAGAGTCAGAGGTCTTCCCATGCTATTCAGCTTCCTGATAACCTTTTCTTCTGGCTTAACTGATGCTGAAATTAGATTTTAAAATTACCTAGTAGTCTATGCGACTCCTCATGGAGAAGTCTGTATCAGGACTTTGCCCTGTGATGGGAGCTGGGTGAAGGCTCCCAGCTGTGCGCCACAAACAGCCCCTCGGCCCCTGGTCCCCTCAAAGTCCCCCTGTGAGCTGGCCACCACATGTTTGTGCTCAGTGACGCGGAACGGCCAAGCTACCTGCACAATGGTGGGGGAACAGGATTTTTCAGTCTCTGGGGGAATCTCTCACCTGCTCCTTCAAGCAGAGGGTATCAACAGCGAGGCACCGGGGAAAATCGCTTGTCTGCCAGTGCCTGACCTGGGTGCAATTCACAGATGCCGGTGGGGCTGGGGCTTGGTGACACCCAGGCTGGACATCCACAGGGCTTGGCTTCCCCCAGGCTGATGAGCCTGCGAGTGAATAACGAAACTGTTGGTGATTAATAGACTTTTTAAATGGGACTAGGACTTGGAGGCAGTCCAGGGAAACACAAGCTGCTCATGGCTAAGCCATGACACACAAAGGAGCTACGCTCGTCAGATAAATTATTCATTGCCATTTTCCCAGCTCAGCTCTCTTGTTGACCTGGTATCACTGATGAAGAAAGGTCTGCAGAGGATAACTGACAAGGTGGGACAGAAAGTGAAGGAAGTTTGGACCGAGGCTCAGCATGCAGGTAAACATCACGTCAAATGGAAAACAATGGAAATAGGCAAAGATTGAATTGGGAAATGAAAAACAAGGGCAAGATGAAAAACCCAGTGGAGAACTAATGGCAGCAATAAGGGCTGTGAAACTGGCACTGGGAAATGCACGAGGTTGGAAACTCTGCACAGACCGGAGTGTGCTCCCAACATTTTGCTGAAGCCAGGAATGAACACATCCAAGGCAGCTCGGCTGAATGGGTCAGGGTGCTGGAGCATGAGAAACAGCAGCGACCCAGGAATGGGGACAGTGGAAATGAGCCAGCTGGAAAGAAGGCTGCCAGGGCCGGAGCTGCAGAAAATAAATGATGATGTGATGAGGGAAACGGCTAACACGAGAAACTGCCCTGCTACTGAAGAGTCGAAAAAGACAGCTGTGATGAGTTGGATGCATGTCAGGAACAGGCCCTAAAAGATACCCTACATGGCAATGCACATGGGAGTGTGCGGCACTAGAAACAGAAGAATGCTGAGCACAGGGAAAGCAGAGCAAAGAGCAAAACTGAGCTAAATGGTTTGAAGACAAGGGAAGTTACCCCAAGACCAACAGGGTAGAAAGAAACCTCTTCACTGAGCTGATGGACTAGGAATAAAAACAGAAATCCCTCGTAATTTTCTTGGTTCAACTAATTCATAGAAGGGTTTAAACCTCGACTTTACTGAAGAGCACCTCTCACCCAGGTGCCAGAGCTGCTGGGGCCCAGGCAGTTTCCCTGGGAGGGCTGGGAGGGAGCTGGAAGGAGCCATCCCACCCCAGGGATGGGGTTAGGATCTAGAGCTCTCCTCCAGCATCTACTAATGGCCAGGCCACCAGTGTGCACTCATGGTCTCACACGTGTGCAGGGGACATGATTCATGGACAGGCCTGGATACTTTATTGAAACCTGTGAAATGACAGTCTCCATACTGTCCAAGCATCCACATCCCATTGCAATCCTTGGAGTAGGGGTTGGCGCTGGAAGAGCACCATCCTGCCTTCGTTTTTTTTCTACGAGGGAGGAACCACAGGGGATCACAGCTGCCTGCTGGGAGCGAGGATGGTTCAGGAAGCTTTTCCGTGCAGTTCTTTAATGGCTTTCCGAAATTCCTCTTTGCTTTGATTTACATTGAAATTTGTATGCGCCTAGCTCATGTTTTGGAGCTTTGAAGTGTACTTCAGGTAGCAGCAAAGGGGCGGCAGATATTAAATGAATAATTAAATGAAGAGAAGCAGTTAGTACAGGCACAAATTGAAAGCTATACACAGAAATGATCCCATCGCTCTTCTCATAAATATAAAACACGTTCCTCATGCAGATCAGGATATTTGGCTTTCAGGAATTCATATGGGGTTGACTTAGTTGAAATAACAAATATGGCCAAGAAATAAGGCAAAAGCTTTGATTTAGATTGTTGAAGGAGTGCTCTTCCTTCACCAGCATGGCTTGCACTGCAGCAGCTCTTGTGCCTACCAAAACCAGAGGGGGACCATGCCTCTGGGCACAGCTACCAGGGAAAACCAGGGGTCAGAATTAGCATGTCAAGTGAGAAACTGGTTGCTTAAGATTCATTAGAGCCAAGGAGCACTTTTCAAGCAGTGGTGCAGGCTGCGCATCTTGTGCTGCCAATCACAAACCTCCTCCCTTCCTTCTGCTGGTGAGGTGCACCCTGTGGCATGAGTTTCCAGGGCTCGATGCAGGGGATGCTTTGGGTTGGAAGGGACCTTTAGAGGTCATCTAGCCCAATCCCTCTGCCATGGACAGGGACTTCTCCAAACAGATCAGGTTGCTCAGAGCCCTGTCCACCCTGGCCTTGAATGTTTCCAGGGATGGGGCCTCCACCACCTTTCTGGGCAACCTGTTCCAGTTTTTCACCACCTTAATTGTAAAATATTTCTTCCTTATATCCAGTCTAAATCTATGCTTCCTTAGTTTAAAACCATTACTCCTTGAATGGAGTAATCCATTGATTACTCCTGGGCTCATTCTGGACTGCTTTTGGTGGCAAAACACAAAGAAACGTAGGTACCTTCTCCCATGCCAGGCAAGCTGAGTAAATCCTTGATCATGATTTATGGAAAACTGAGGACATGGATAAAGTGTTTGTATTTTTTTCTTACCTGTAGCCATAAATACAAATGCAGAGCAGACCTGACTGATAGATCCATCAGGGCTTGCTCTTTTGCAGGATTTAGCTGTCAGCCTGTCAAAGGCAGCTGCTCAGAGGTGGAATTTTTTCTCTGCTCCCACAGCCATCAACTTCTCAGTCAATCCTAGCCTGGATGGCTGCTGTAATCCTTCACGACTTCGGCTGTGCCACCCTCTTTCTCCTTGACAGGGCCTCTGGGATGGGGGGAAAGCTTGGGCAGGTGCCTGTCCCCTTCCTGGGTGCCACTGGTGTGTATCTCCAGCATCTCCTGGGATGGACAGCACTCAATAAAACCTGGAAGAAAGGAAAAAAGGTCTTTTTGATTTCCATAGGGCTGTTTTTCAAGCATTTAAGAAGTGCTGGAGGTGAACTGGTGGCTGCAAAAGCAATAAAACTGCTTAACTTTGTGAGCAGTACTAATACAATGGATAGATCACTCTCCAGCAAATGCTTCTTTTTCCAGGAGAAAGTATCATTTTAAAGGGAAATTTTTAAAGGGAACATCTAAAGAAAAAGATTGAGTAAAATCCTGGACGGAAGGAAGGAAGCATTGCACTAAAGTAATAAAATACTTTGCTTCAGCCCTTCCACAGTGAAATACTTGGCTTATTCTTTTGTGAGGCAACATGTTCTGAAATTCATTTAATGTAAAAAAAAGCCCTGTCAGTTGTTGAAATGACAACAAACACTTTGACAGGCATCAAAGGATCTGCTCATCTTTCTCAAGTTCAGTTTCATAGAAACTTCCAAAACTTGTTGGTTTTGATCCAGCAGAGAATAAAAGCCCATTGCAAAACTGGGGAATTCCCTGCAAAATGGAAATTCCAGCTCCCACGCAGCGCTAGTTACTCTTATGAGCTTTAGTTTATGGTTTGCACGCTGCCTGGTTTCCCTCTGCTTCCCAGGGCTCCCCGATGTAAATGCACGAAGCCGGCACAGCCCAGCCCCGCCGGCCCCCTCCCCTGCCCTGCTGCACCCACGGCCCCCCAGGGAAAGCACTGGCTCAGAAGAGTGAGGAGGGTCCGGGAGCTCACCTGGCATGGGAGAAGGTGCCCATATTTCTTCGTGTTCTGCCGCCGAAAGCAGCCCAGGATGAAAGTGGAATGGGGTTGGCAGTTTGGCCAAACGTGGTGGTGAAGGCTGGTCCCTCGTACCACCGGGACGGGACACCTTACTGAGGAGGGAAAAGCCCTCTTCCAAACTTGCAGGTAGACTGAACCTGAGGCTTGGGCAAATCGTCTGCAAAAGGGGAAAATGGGGAACCAAGCCTGGTTCCTCCTGGGCTTGTCCCTGGCAGGAGGGTGCCCACATGGATTCTCTGCTTAGGCAGGAGGGNATTCTTCTTCTCTAGCTGGNCATCTGTATCTACCAAACNAATAGGATTACTCCTGTTANAGCTTATCTCCACTCTGTAGTTAGGTTGTTTGTTGAGGTATGGAGAGGTGGATGTTGAAGCAGTTGTGAGAAAACCGCTTTTCTCCCTCCCCAGCATGACCATGCCAGCTCATCCCCTTGAAAGCTTGGCCAGAAGAGAGTTGAATGTAAAATGATTTAACACTCGATAAAAAATTCATGGGAAACTTTTTCCCACCCCTAGTGTTTTTTTTCTCTGCCTGGTTTCCACACTTCAGCATCACACAGAGAATTGCTTTCCGTGGAAAAATCATACTCACCACCAGGAAAATCAACTTTCTGCTCTTACAAGCAACAGAGCTGCTTGCCCAGGCCAGGAGGTTGCTGTCCCAGTTGTGCACTTGTGTGGGCCCACCCTGGCTGCACCTGGGCACGCAGCCACAGGGACACATGTCCTTCCTGGCCACAGATCCCCAGCACACACAGCTCCTGTGTGCACCTCAGTCTGCATACATACTTTATTTCTTGGCATATTTTGGGCCCTTTGCAGCAAAATATTCCAGCATGAAGCTTCCCTTCAGCATGAGAAAAGGTTCCACAAAAACCCCAGTTAGGGGTCCCCGTTGCGGTTCTTCAAAACATGCTTGCATCATGTGCGTAAGTTTTACACAGTCCTGGCAAACACTTCTGGGCACTGCTGCAGCATGCATGAGAGCAAAGAGTCTCACGGCCTTTGGGACCATCCCCGCTGGTCCCAGATGCAGGTTGCACCACTGAGTCCCATCACCCAGTGACGAGGGGAATGCATCAGCATGCAGACCTGGGGTAGGACGTGCCTCCAGTCAGGGACAAATAAGCGGTTGTTATAAGGAAAAAAAAAAAAAGAAAATAATTTGGAGAGGGAAGGGGGAAAGTAATGAACTGAAAGAACAAATTCATTTGATATAATAAAAAAATAGCTCTGTATTGTGTAAGAACAGAGTATGGTCTAGTTTGATTTATAGTTGTGTCTCCTGTGATTCACAGACAGACTCATGTCAGAGAATTGCCAGTCATATAGAGGGATATTTTCTTGAAGATGTGTGATGGCCTGAAATTTTCATAATGAATAAAATTCAGATTGAGGCCTCTATTGTTACACTGCTGCCTTGTCCTGGCAGTGACATACTATCGAAGGAAGCAAGAGCAGGCTGAAGTCACACAAACCTGTACTTTAAAATTAGGAACTCATAAAGTTTGTCCCAGATAAGGGCTCTGCTGCAAGATACACTCAAAGTTAGTCTAAGACTGGGGCTAATGAGCCCTGTTTCTGCTGCTTAATGGAAATGCCCAGGGACTGAGCGCTGTAGGACTGATCGGACTCTTCTGGCTCGTCGAATCTAATCACCTTTTGCCCCCAGTGCCTCACCACCTAGTGCTGCTTCTGAAGTTACCATGCTTTAGACCCGGGTGGATGTGGGGGCCCGTACACCAGGTCAGAGGCTGCTCAGAGACCCCAGGACCCTCAGTGGATGCCCAGCTGAAGTGCACGCATGGCAAGCTATCAGTTAGCTCTTGCTACAGTGCTGGTTTGAAGTCCAGCAAGCTTCTTCAGCTTTCCTGTGCTTGCCCTTGAGGTATGTAGGGAGTGCTCACAAGCCCTCTTGTCAGGCTTGAAATGCCCACTCCATCAGTGGCCTCTACAGACGGGGAAGAGTCGCACCCAGCCCCCTGGCAGCCATCTCTGCTGACTCCAGGTAGGTTTGTTTTGGTCATAGCAGAGCAGGCAAGGGTTCACCAGGGCTTCAGTTGAAGCTTTCCACCCACCATGCTAAACGTGGGGCACACAGATCTCCCCACACCAGCACTGCAGCAGAGGCACACGGAGTTTTTTGCTCTGCTGGCTCTCCCACCTATTGATATTGGGCAGACTAGGAGAACACTATCAGCACAGGCTACTGCAGACATCGCTATTACCCTGCCAGGGCACCCCTTGCCCACTGGGCTGTTGCAGTGCATCCCGTTGCTTCTGCTGTGGTCCTCAAGGTGAAATGATCAGGGTTTTGGCAGAAGATAACCATCTGAAAGAGCTACATCACCAAACTTTGCAAGCTGGTAGTCTCTCACCCACAGGAAAGGGTATTCTCCACTGGATGTGGCCATCCCCTTGGGTTATACCCAGCTGCAGGTGCTACGAAGCTTGAAGGCACATGGACCCTGAAAACCCTTGTCTTGAGACATGGTCTTTCTCAGGGGGGATCAGGTCACAAGCAGGACCAAAAGGCTTGTGGACTGATGAAACTTTTAGCACTAGACAAATACAACCAACTTGTAGTGTCTGATGCTGATGCTACAGCCACCTTCCTCATGTGGCTTGCTGCTGTGATGGGAGTTTAATGTTCAGATTAGATTTTTTCTTTATAAGAGTAGTTGCTTTGTCTATTTCTTAGTTCATATTTCCATTTATAAGGCACACCTATTGCCAGCACGTGGAGGCACACCTATTGTCAGCACCTGGAATACTTGAAGTGAGTACTTAGGATAATTATTTTTAATAGAAGAACGCCAGAAAGCCCTCAATGAAGGTCAGGATGCTATGATTTCATGTGTTGTTCAAAGACAGGGCAGAGATTGTTTCTGTTCTGACTACCTGTCTCTTGCTTGTTACCTATTAAGGTAAACAGCAGTAAATCTCCTAAATACGCCAAGAACAGAGACTGAGCGAGTGTTGAGGATTTGTCCCACTGATGTTGCTGCACAGTCAGAGCCAATGCCATGGGGGGGGTTGTCCCTGAGAACGCAGCTTTTCTCCAAATGAAAAGCCCAGGGAGGGCTGATGGGCTTTGCGGTGTCCCTCAGAGACTGCTGGGGCATGTGAATCCTGACTTCGCTGGCTGTGGAAACGTTGCGTCTGGCACAGGCGTAGTGCGGAGTGTGATTCAAGTGGACTGAGCTGTACCAGAAGCAGGGTGCCAAGGGCTCAGCATGGCAACCTCATGCCAATGCAGAGCTTCTCCGGAGTCCCACAGAGTGGGTTTTCCTCTGCATATGCTGTAAAAATGAAACATCTGCAATGAAAACAATCTGACTTGTTATTTATGAAAAAACCTTGCCCTGTGAACAGTGGTATGAAGAGCTAAGCCGTAACATGAAGGACAGCTGAGCCCTTAAGGGTCCTGCTCAAATGCCTCCTATGACATTGATATCCAAGAAAGTGGTTTAGACCTCTGACATCCAGCGCTGCAGGATGTTGGCTCCTTATAGCCTGGCTGAGGAGCAGGGCCTACATTCAAACCCTAATCTGTAGGTATCTCCCCGGGGTGTTTTGATAGCTTCTCTTTATTGACCACGTACGTAGACAGGGTCTGGGAATGCTGGATAATTGTGGCTTGAAGGAGGCACTAGTGCCACTTGTCGGTGTCATAGAAAATGACCTGCATATCGTCTCAGTCTCTTTGTCAAACATTTTTCTAACTGCAGACATCATTGATCTGAACAGAGCTACTTAAAGAACGATTTTCCTCAAATAGAACTCCAATAAAATTCCATGACTAAGACCTTAATTATTGCCTAAACAACTTTAGCTTAATTGCCAGCTCTGGCTGAACAGACCCGTTGGGACATTAGGGAATTACAGATAATTCAAACAGAACTCTGATATATTTCTTCACAATATTGTTTTAAGTAAAACCCTTGTATTCCTCCAGTATTATTTTAAAGAACTGTGTGTGATAAGTCAACTTGGTTATGTGTTGTGTGAAAAATTGCCAAACATCCCACAGGGCAAATATGAAAAAGCAGCAGAGAAGACATTCTGAAGAAATGAGACTTTATTGACATTTTTGTCCCACCTTCAAAGGCTATCAATCAAATATCGTTGAAGACTGCAATTTCACAATTTCATTGCGATTCCAGAGGGTGGGCAGTAAAGTGAATCTTATGTTGGCATATCATTGATTGTGTGATTTTTCTTTTTTGAACCAAAAAAGAAACAAAGCAAAAGAGAGAACAGTGATGGAGAGCAAGGAAAAAATGAGAGTCCTTGATTCAGTCCCTTCTGATATCAATGGGAGCTGGTGCTGGTCTATCACAAGGTCAGGATTTACAAAGAAGTGAAATGAGATGCAAAAGCAAAATTCATCATCAGGGAATCTTCTGAGCAATGAAGAAAATCTGGATCTCATATTTTGGATTTGGGTTGTTTTTAAGCTGAGAAATGAGTAGTGACACCCGCATCTGTCTGGTCTATGGTATATCTTTTTTTATTTTTTCTTCTTTGCAGTTGCCAAATACTGCTGTTCTAGCAGATCAAAACTGAATAAGAGCTTTTACTCTGTGCCATATCATGTTTCTGTTTTGCAAGCGGTACGCCTTGAACAGAAAAACCAGCATATGATAAACCTATTAACTCATGGAGGACCACCCACAGCTGCAGCTCAAGTTCAGCAGTAGAAGCCCCAGCGATGAGTCCATGTGCGGGAGCACCGTTGTCCTTCATGGGCCTCCACTCACGCTGGTGCAACCACTGCACAGTTACATTGGCTTTCTCCTTTTATCTGACCACAAAGATGTAGGGGTTGCTCTACTGTCTTTTTTCTCCCATCCTCTCCAAACCTATTTTAAGTTCCACATCACACACTTTGAGGCCACCTTTGATTATTCTCTTAGCCATATGTCTCATACTTCAAGGGCCAGTTTTCTTTTTTCTCCTGTTTAGACCACATACAGGCTATCAACACCTTTTTATCTGTTTATATCTATTTTTACCTATTGCCAATATAGTCCCTATCTCAAAGAACTTACGCTATGAGCTTGAAAAAGAGATTCATATCCTCCCATGCCTTAAATGGCCTTTGAGCTATTCATTTTCAAGAACAACTATGAATGACACCAGGTGAGGATCCCACACTAATAATTCACAGAAGCAATAATTTTTAAGTGCAATCATCTCCTAAGTGAATTTATGATGTGAGCAACAACAGAGGAGGGGGAACTGGGGAGAGCTGTGTGCCAAGGAGGCAACAAGGAACACCAAGGATACACAAAATTGCAGGTGGAAGGGTAAAACTGAGGAGGGGCCAGACAATAAATAATGAGGTAGCTTGTGCTAAATTATAGCACCCAGCTGTGGGTCAATTGCTGCCATGAGGTGGTGTCACAGGTGAACCCAAAATGTGCAGGGACCTTCAGAAGTTTTCCTGGGATCCTGTTTCCAGATGTTGCTTCTCAGGGTTTAGGTCCAGCTGGAGATGGGACAACATGAGTTCAAATGCTGCTAGTGATTGATGCTTCTTCCTGGAAGGCTGTGAGAAGCTGTCTTTCTTAATGTTTCAAATGAAATGTCGGTAAGTGTGACAGTGTGATGAAAGGGATTTACAGCAGAGCTGCCTGGAATGTATATGAGGGGACGACAAGCAAGGAAAGAAGAAAAGAAAGCAAGCAGAGCTGTAAAAGAGTGAAAATATAGAGTTTATTTATTAACACAGAATTCAACGTTCCTACAACAATCCAGTTGTTCATTGTTACACCAGAATATGTGTTATACACCAGTGCCTCCTGCAAAGCTGTTTCTCTTAGCAGTGGCAGCCTTCCTTTCCTGCTAGACTTTGAATCTGATTTCCATATTATCCTAATTGCTTTCCAACTGAGTCAAGATACTGGAATGTTTCTTGTGGAATTGTCCAAAATAAGCTTTTTCTTCTTTTCTTGGGGATTAATTTCTATTTCTGTACAGAGTTCATGAAGTTCCTAGTCTTAAAATCTTCTGTATCTGACTAGTTTCAATGGCAGCTTTGCACACAAAAGGCTTTGTCCAACCAGACCCTCGGCACTGCTGCGGCTGAAATGCACAAAATTATCTGTGTGAAGCTGCCCAATTAGACAAGTATTTTCCAGTAAACTTAAAGGGAGGAGAGTATCCAAGTTCCCTGGACAACTCTGAACAATTTTGCACTTATTTCTATGGTGACAGTGGCCGACGAGAAAGGAAGTAAATGATGGGGAGATGCATTGAGCCGCTTATCTCTGTCCTGTCCTGATTAACACAACTGAAAGGCAGAAGCTGTAATTGAACATGGGGTCCTGTGCTGCAGTCACTAACAGACACCTGCTTTCATGGGAGGAGAGCAGATAGGCCAGCTGGATTTAGTATGTGACTATTACTAAGCATTATGTTTACCTAAGTGTTAAGGAGAAAAAAAAATTAGAAAATAAAAATGGGCTCTTCTCTGGGTTTAAAACCTTGAGCAGAGGCTAAGCAATCAGTTCGGAGCTCTGAAAAGCCTGCTTACATGAGTTGTTGACGAAGTGAAGACGTGAATCTTATTTAATGTACCAGTTCTTGGAATGGGACTTCAGGCTTTTCACTATGGAAAAAACGTTCCCTGAAAGTAACTGCTTTATCGGTGGGATTAGCATCATCCAGACTTAACTCCCTGCTGAAATCAGTGCTCCCTTCGTGAGAGGTCCAGGGCAGCACTTCGCTCTTATGAGTGGTTGTCCTTCCCTGTGCAGAGGTGCTCGAAGCAGGGAGGACGTAGCTGGGTGACACAGATAGTTCATGGGACTGGGTTTATCTGTATGCTGGGGGGAATGAGCTAATCACTCTACTTTTGCATGAGCTGATTTATTTTGCATTCTTGTTATGAACTCAGTTCCTTAAGGGGAAAGACTTCCTAACTGCAGTTATATTTATTCTTATTACAGAGCCATTCCCCATCTCGTTGTGCTTAATTTTCTTCCCTAATGTTGTCAAGTTGCTCTCAAAATTTGAATCCAAATTTTGATATACCAAAAATATCAAGAAGGACTCACCAAAGTACAAGTAGTTTGAAGCCTGTGTAGAATCACCACCCTGGAGGCTAGTGAATTACTGGAGGGAATCTTCCTAGAAAAAAAGATAATGAATAATAGAGCTATTTTCGGATGTTCTTTTAAAATCAGCGTCTAAGAAGGGTGACTTCTAGCACAGGCTTCATTGTAACTGGAAAATGGATCCATCCACAGAGCTCAATCAGACATATATCACACAGGCTGGCAGCTCATATTCTATTACCTTTCTTTAATGCTGCATTTCTAACTGATAATTATTTTAATGGATGATTATTCTAGCTTTGAACAGTTCAAGGAACTTCTGATATGGGTACGCAGGTGTAACTTTTAAAAACCTTTGCTTCATATAAATTTGCCCTATACAATCCCTAGAAAACGATCTGAGTAAAAATCTATTATTTTATCTCATTTGAGATACTTAGATCCACTAGACAAGGTTCTCTTTTCTCTCTTTAATGATTTGTTCTGGCAATAAAACCTTTGGTGGCTGTTTAAGAAATAAACCTGGAGTTCAAAAACTCCCAGTAGGAACTGTGGTGAATGTAATTTCGTTATACATAGCACAGAAAACATATTATTCTATTTGCTGAACCCTTTGGGGTCTGTTGGGAGAGTCCTGGAACAGAGAGGGGAAAATGCCTCCTTCTATGGGTTGCAAATTGGATCATATCTAAGTTTTAATTTTGAGCTCTGAGATGCCAGTGCCAAATGAGTCACTGGCCAGATGAAGAAGAAATCTGACAAATTCCAATTTTCCTTTCTGTTTGTCAGTCTTGCCTTGGCCCTCATTTGGATACAGGACAGACAGATGCTTGGATAAACCTCCACCATTCTGCGGGGAACCACAGAATGCAACTGCCTGGGCACAGGAGCTGGTATTTTGGCGGTCTTTGGCTGAGAAAGAAAGGCACAGCCCTGAAAGCTGTTCATGTCACATCGGTCAGGAGAGATATTCCCATAATGGGAAACATCCCTGCCAAGCAAACTGCAGCAAGTGGATACACAGGAAGGAGAACATCTGCTTTTCAAGAACCACCATCCCATGAGAAGGCTCTGGGGCTACTGGTGCCTCTGCTTCTCATGGTGAAGACTGAGGCAGGGGTCGATATATTTTGCCTCAGTCTTCACTGGCAACCTCTCTCCTCACCAGTTGATGGACTGCAAGATGGGGTCCAGAAGGGCAAAGCGCTTCCCACTGTAATGGAAGACCAGGTTCGGGACCACCTGAGGAACCTGAACATATGGGACCTGACAAGATGCATCCCAGAGTCCTGAGGGAATTGGCTGATCACAGAATCACAGAATCACAGAATAGTAGGGGTTGGAAGGGACCTCTGTGGGTCATCTAGTCCAACCCCCCCGCCGAAGCAGGGTCACCTACAGCAGGCTGCACAGGACCTTGTCCAGGCGG